>FLNX01004309.1_pt1 | contig 84731 bp, 66 predicted proteins | sample 1140341 | NCBI WGS metagenome assembly FLNX01 (sample SAMEA3878208, study PRJEB12797) | bioreactor metagenome | biome: Moose rumen | place: Sweden | collected 2011-10
GCGTAAAGACCTGATCGACAACTTCAACGACAATCCAGACAGTCGTGTATTCCTCTCAACCGACGCGGGAAGTACAGGATTGAACCTACAGGTAGCGTCAACAGTCATAAACATTGATCTGCCGTGGAACCCGGCCGTGCTGGAACAACGCATTGCCCGCATCTACCGTCTGGGGCAGCAACGCAACGTCCAGGTCATCAACATGGTTGCAATCGGGACCATCGAGGAACAGATGCTCGACAAACTCCGTTTCAAGTCAGCGATGTTTGAGGGCGTTCTTGATGGTGGTGAGGACACCATCTACGTCGGTGACAAAGCGGGCTTCAATCAGATGCTTGACACCCTGTGTGACATGGTTGATAATGAGGAAAACGAGCCAACGTCTCCAATTACCCAAGAGGAAGAGCCAGCCGAAACCGTTCATGATGCAGATAGCAATGAGATACCACCCGAGTTATGTGATGAGGAATCGATAAATGATGTTTCGACCACCCAAGTGCCCACATCGGCATCTGGAACACCCGCACGTGAAGTGGCTGATCCCAATGATGTTGTGCGTCAGGGAGTATCGTTCTTCTCTTCACTTGCCCAAACCCTGAGTTCCCCCGAAGCGACACGTCAATTGGTCGACTCGCTGGTGGAGACTGACAAACAAACTGGCCAGACCTCCCTGCGCATTCCAGTTCCCAACAAGGAAACCGTCCAAAGCGTACTGGGTGCTCTTGCTAAACTTTTAGTTCTTAATCACTGAGTCCACTTTTTAAAGTGGACTCAGTCTATTAGAGTTGATGTCACTTATAGCCATTTTTGAATGGCAACAATTCTTCTCCCCTATGATGTCGTTCGGGCGAAATCTATTGGCCTATTAGTAGATTTCGCCCAAAATATTCGTAATTCGGGCGAAATCTAACTAAAAATTGATAGATTTCGCCCGAAATCTCTTGGTTATCTCAAAGGTTTATTGTTATTTTGCGATTGAAAACAAAAATGAATATCATCTATGGAGACGATCATCGGAAGGGAATCTGAGATAAAGAGGCTAAAGGCTGCTGTAGAGAGTGATAGACCTGAATTTGTGGCCCTATATGGGCGTAGGCGCGTGGGTAAGACTTTCTTGATCAATCAAGTCTTTCGAAATCAGTTTGCCTTCAAGATGACTGGCGTTATTGAAGGTAAACTGAAAGATCAGTTTACAGCATTTGCCGATGCCATGTATGACTATGGATTCAATATGATGGAACAGCCGAAGGACTGGATGCAAGCCTTTATCATGCTGAAACATGCATTGAAACAGAAAGTGGAAAGTGGCATGCAATGCGTTATCTTTATCGATGAGTTGCCGGCCCTGGATGCCGAGGGTTCGAATGTGGCCGGTGCGGTAGGCTATTTTTGGAACAGTTGGGCAAGCCAGTACGATAACATCCTATTCATTATTTGCGGCAGTGCAACAAGCTGGATGATAACCAATGTCATTGACAGCAAGGGCGGACTGCATGATCGCATCACAGTTGAAATGCCTATCCATCCCTTTACACTTAAAGAGGCAGAGGCTTATCTTGACAGCAGGCACTTCGTTTGGAATCGTCAGATGATACTTCAGGCATATATGGTCTTTGGGGGCATACCCTATTACTTGAGCCTGTTAGATAATGAAGATAGTCTGGTGCAGAATGTGGATTTTCTATTCTTCAGCCAGGACGTGCAGATGCGCCGTGAGTTCCGTCGCCTGTTCAATACCCTTTATAAGAATCCAGATAAATACATTGATATCATCAAGGCTTTGAGCAAAAGCCGCAGAGGGATGACACGTGAGGAATTGGCAAAAGAATTGAGAAGCGCTAACAATGGCCATCTGGGAAAAAGATTAGAGGATCTTGTCCACTGTGACCTCATACGCAAAAATATTGTACGGGAGAAGGAAATCAAGCGGAAAGATGCCATCTATCAGCTATGCGACTTTTTCAGCCTGTTCTACCTTACCTTTATAGATAGGACGGAGGTTGAGCAACAGTACTGGGCACACCACATCAACACGCCGGAAATCAATTCCTGGATGGGGCTAACCTATGAGCGTATCTGTCTGGCTCATATACAGCAGATTAAACATGCACTGCGAATAGACGCAATATCCACGCTCAACTATTCTTGGCGAAGTAAAATAACTAAGCCTGCAGCGCAGATAGACATCATCATTGAGCGAGCCGACAGAATCGTCAACGTGTGCGAGGTGAAGTATAGCCAAGGCGAATACGAACTGAATAAAGAGGAATATGATAAGATCTGCAAGCGAAGCAGTGCCTTTATTCAAGAAACAGGACTGAGGCATGCACCTTGGATAACCATGATAACCACCGAAGGGGTTGCTTCTGGTAAATACGCTGGGATGATTCAAAGCCAGGTAAAGCTCGACGATTTGTTTACTATTTAGTCAGTCTTTATGGGGGAATGACCGTTAAACTAAGTCAAAAGTGTTAAATGTAGAGGCTTTAAAGGTCGTACTGCAAAACTCTACCATATTTGTACCGTTTAATAGACGACAAACTGATAATCAATTAGTTTTTATCAATAGACCCTGCGTGGGTGCGGGACGATGGGTGCGTTGATGGTTGAAGGGCTTGTGCCTCATTGAGTGTTAGCGGGGAATCTTGAAGGTGATGTGCATGTAGTTGTCGTAGGCTGAGTTGAAGCGCTGGACAAGGGTGGAGCCGTCATAGATGGCTTGCAGTTGCAGGTTAATGCCTTGATGGGCAATGGAGCGGAAAGCCTCGGGCTGTTTCAGCTCATCCTGGGAGAATGTGTAATACTGGCTGTTGTTGTTAAACTCGATGAGGATATGGTGTTCCTCGCCGCCATAATTCAACGATAGCGGCGTCACGTTGGGCGTGAAAGCCCAGTTGATGTGCGAGTAGTCGGTGTTGTAACCGAAGTCGTAACTGGCTGTGACAGCGATAGGCGCGGTGCTTGCAAGAGCCTGGCTCAGCGCCGCATCAGCATCCACAACCTTGGCGATCAGCGACACGGGGAAGTCCTGCAAGAAGAGATGATGCATCTTGAAGCCAGACACATCAAAATGCACATTCTCAAAGGTTTCCCTATAGGCCTCGATACTGCGATGACCCTCCTCGTCGGTCGTCACCTTGCTATCCTTGTTGGTATAGGTAACAATCAACTGTCCAGCATATTGGCCCGAGATGTTCTCCCCGAAGGTTTCCTGCTGCTGGTGGGTCAACCGCATCTCAATATCATTGTCTTTGTTACATGAGGCGAGTGCAGCAAGCATCACACATGCGATGGTCAGTTTCATTGTTTTCATTGTCTACTATTACTGGTTTTAAGTATTTCTGCCATAATAAACGCTGTCTGTCGAACAAAATTGCACATTGCCAGCATTATTCTCACCTGTCCGTTATGGTATTTAACGCTTCATGATGGATAAAAAAGGCATGAATTGTTGCCAAACTCGTAGGGAAAACATATTTTTGTGACCAAATTTATGGATTAAACAATACTCCAAGATTATGAGACAGAGATACCTTTTTGCATTTGTTTTGACAACCTTGTTGATGCTTCCGTCCAGCGCATGGGCGCAGTTCAATTGGCCTTATACCATTCAGGACGGGACTATTGTCACCCAGGTGCCTGAGCGTCCTGCCGGGCAGCAGTCGGCATTGGGGCTGGCGGTTGACAAGATTCCAGTCGTGAGGGTCGCATTTGTGGGGCTGGGCATGCGTGGCCCTGATGCTGTGGAGCGGTGGACCCACATTCCCGGTATCGAGGTGAAAGCCCTGTGTGACCACGAGCGAGACCGCGCCGAGGCATGCCAGGAGATTCTGCGCAAGGCATCCATGCCCGCCGCCGATGTGTATTATGGCGAGGACGGTTACAAGGACTTGTGCCGGCGCAATGACATCGACCTGGTGTATATCGCCACTGACTGGCTTCACCATTACCTGATTGCACGCGAGGCGCTTGAGCATGGCCACCACGTTGCCATCGAGGTGCCCTCGGCGATGAACATGACCGAGATCTGGTCGCTCATTAACCTGAGCGAGAGCAAGCGTCTGCACGTGATGATGCTCGAGAACTGCTGCTATGACTTCTTTGAGCTCAATTCGCTCTACATGGCGCAGCGGGGGCTGCTGGGCGAAGTGATTTATGTGCAGGGGGCCTACCGCCACGAGTTGTCACCCTATTGGGATGAGTACTGGAAACGCGGTGCCGATGACAAACTGGGCTGGCGTCTGGACTATAACAGCAAGTTCCGCGGCGATGTTTATCCCACCCATGGCCTGGGTCCCATCGCCCAGGTGCTGAACATCCACCGTGGCGACCGCATGAGAACACTCGTGGCCATGGACACCCGCTCCTTTAATGGCCAGGAACTGTTCAAGGCCCGCACAGGCGAGTATTGCTCCAACTTCAAGAACGGTGACCACACCACCACACTCATTTCCACCGAGAATGGTAAGGTTATCGAGATCCATCACAACGTGATGACACCGCAACCCTATAACCGCATGTATCAACTCATCGGCACAAAGGGCTTTATCAACAAATATCCCAACGAGGGCTTTGCATTGGCTACCGAAGTGATGAAAGAGGCCGGAGTTAACGTCGGCAAAGAATATACGGGTCATTCCTATCTGAGCCAAGAAGACACCGAAACGCTCTTGAGGTCGTTCACCTCACCGCTCGTGAAACGCTACGGCGTGGAAGCCAAAGAGGTGGGTGGTCACGGCGGCATGGACTTCATCATGGACTCGCGGCTTGTGTATTGCCTGCAAAACGGGCTACCGCTCGACATTGACGTGTATGACCTGGCCGAATGGTGCTGTCTGGCTGAGCTGGGCAGCCTGTCGATGAACAACGGCAACAAACCCGTACAGGTGCCCGACTTCACCCGAGGCGAGTGGAGCCGGTTCTGTGGATACCGCCATGCCTGGGCCAGGCCCGAGGACGAGGCTGCGACACGTGCTGCCGCCGAAGCTTTTACCGAGCAGTTGAAAGCCAAGGGAGCCAAGTATTGGGAGAAACATTAGGTTTTAGGGATATGGAAACGATTGAGACTGCCGGCATTCTGGCACAATTTGAAATCACGGGCGTTGTCAAGGAGGTTAAGCCGCTTGGCAACGGTCTAATCAATGATACCTATCATGTGGTCACTGAAGGCACCGCGCCCGACTATGTGCTGCAACGCATCAACAATGCCATATTCCAGGACGTGGATCTGCTGCAGCACAACATCGAGGTGGTAACAGCCCACATCCGCCGCAAGCTCGAAGCCAGTGGCACAACCGACATCGACCGCAAGGTGTTGCGGTTCATCGGGACGCATTGCGGCAAAACCTATTACCGCGACCAGGCCAACCGTTATTGGCGCATGATGGTTTTCATCCCCGATTCGGTGACACTCGAAGCCGTCACTGCTGAGAGTGCCCGCACTGCTGGCAAGGCCTTTGGCCGCTTCGAGAAGATGTTGGTCGATGTGCCCGAGCAGTTGGGCGAGACCATCCCCGATTTCCACAATATGGAACTGCGCTGGCGGCAACTATGCGATGCCGTCAAGAACGATGCCGCAGGCCGTCTCGACGGGGTGCGGGACATGGTTGACGAACTGGAACGCGATGCCGTTGAGATGTGTCAGGCCGAACGCCTCTACCGCGAGGGCCGTTTGCCCAAGCGCATCTGCCACTGCGATACCAAGGTCAACAATATGCTGTTTGACCAGCATGGACAGGTGTTGTGCGTCATCGACCTCGACACGGTGATGCCGTCGTTCATCTTCTCGGACTACGGTGACTTCCTGCGCACCGGTGCCAACTTCACCACCGAGGACGACCCCGACCTGTCGCGCGTGGGCTTCAACGAGGAAATTTTCAAGGCTTTCACCACTGGCTACGTAGAGTCGACTCATGAGTTCATCACGCCCATCGAGGTTGAACTATTACCCTATGCCGTGGCGCTGTTCCCCTTCATGCAGTGCGTGCGGTTCCTCACCGACTACATTAATGGCGACACCTACTACAAGATCAAGTATCCCACCCACAACCTGGACCGCACCCGCAACCAGTTGGCCCTCTACCGCGACGTGCGCCGCCACGACCAGATGATGGCCGCATTCATCCAAACACTATTGTGACATAATAATTTACATGTTTATCCGTTATTTATTTAATTACAATTACGAACCGAATAAAAACGTTTGATGCGATGAAAAATCTATTCAGAATCACACTGTTGCTAATCGCGTTACTGGCACCTGTCGCAGCCATGGCTGACAACGCATACGACTTTGCTGCAGGCGGCATTTATTACAAGATTGTTGGGAATGAAGCCTGTGTCACCTACAAGAGCTACAGCAACATCCCTCATACCGCTTATTACGAGAGTGATTACACGGGCGATGTGGTGATTCCAGCCACTGTAGCCCATGACGGCAAGACTTACCCGGTCACTATCATCGGGGACCATGCGTTTTATCAGTGCCGTTCTCTTACAGGCATCACTATCCCGGGTTCCATCACTGCTGTCAACGAGGGCGCATTTGAGGGGTGCAGCGGGCTCACCCGCACCGATATCACCGATCTTGCGGCATGGTGCAACATCAACTTCAATAGTTATTATGCCAATCCGCTCATTTTCACGCATCATCTCTATCTGAATGGTGCCGAAGTGACCGATTTGGCGGTTCCCGAATCTGTTACCTCGATCAATGATTGGGCTTTCATTGAATGCAGCGGCTTAAAGGGTGTGACCATTGCCGGAACAGTCACTTCGATTGGTGATGGGGCATTTCAGGGCTGCACAGGGTTGACGGATATCGAGATTCCTGGTTCAGTGACAACCATGGGGAACGACGTTTTTGCTTATTGTTCAGGACTGGCAAGGGTGTCCCTCGGCAAGTCGGTCACTTCCATCGGCAACCATGCATTCTATCAATGCACGGGCATTACAAGCATCGAGGTACCCAATTCTGTGACAACCATTGGTGGCAATGCTTTCTATGGCTGCACAGCATTGAGGGGCATCAGCATACCCGACCAGGTTACTGCTGTTGGCGGCTTAGCGTTTTATGGTTGCACCGCCTTGACAAGCGTGAGCATTGGTAAGAGTGTCACAACCATCGGGAAAGACGCGTTCAGCAACGCCCCTGCTATAGAAACTGTAACTTGCAAGGCCACGACGCCTCCGTCATTGTATAACATGGACATGTTTATGGCCAATGTCTTCAACCATGCGGCACTGCATGTGCCTGCCGGCTTTGAAAGGGCATATATGAGAGACCCGTATTGGGGACAATTTGTGAGTATCACGGGTGATGTCGCCGACGGTAATCCCATTATCGACCCCGATTACCTGAAATGTGACGTGAACGGGGATGGCGAGGTCAACCTCGGAGACGTGAATGTGGTGATTGACGCGATTAAAACGCATTGATCCGGCAGCAGGTTTCCCGGTTTATTTATGTAGTTCAAGTCTTTAAAAGCCCGTAGGGCTGCAAGGGTATAACCTGGTCGGCTCTATCGGGAGCGTTATCGGACACCCTGTTTACGATACAGCCTTTCCCAGGTCGTAGGCTGCTTGCAACTTGGCGTTGCCATTGATGTCACGGGGAGCGTTCACTCCGCCGCAAAAGAGGTGACCGGCCAGTCGGCTCTTGGGATAGCAGTCAATCCATCCCTTCAAGCCCGCCTCGGCGCGCATGGGAACCTGCGGTTCATCCTCGGCTGCGGTGGTGAGCAGATAGACCTAGCGGAACCGGTAATCCAGTGGATACATGGCATTCATGCGGTCGATGAGGGTCTTCATCTGGCCGCTCATCTCATAGTAATAGATGGGTGTTGCCCATGCCACGACATCGGCTTTGAGAACTTGTGCCATGATATCGTTCACATCATCATTGATGACGCAATGGCCCAGTTTCTGACAGGCAAGACAGCCCTTGCAGAACTGGATGGTTTTGCCCGCGAGGGAAATCTTCACAACCTCAAGTCCGGCAGCTTTGGCACCCTCCACAAACTTGTCGGCCAGCATGTCGCTGTTTGAGCCCTGTCGCAGGCTCGTTGAAATTACAACTACTTTTTTCATTGTCGTTTGTCTTGTTATGGATATTCAGAGATTTAGGATTAAGCCCACTTGAAGTTTTCCTTGCCTGCCGCGACCTCGAAGTGGTACTTGGCTATGCCCAGGTCGATGAGGGTATAGCCCACCAGTGAAAAACCTTTCTTGGCACGCACCATGTGGCTGCCATCCTGGATGCCGATGTATTCAAAGGAAAACTTCTGCTGGTTGATGGCTGTTGGGGCGAGCAGGGCGGCCTCGACACCGCGGGTGAACCAGTTGGGCGTGATGGCACTGACATTGCTCACTTGATTGATGCGCTTGATCTTGTGCGTAACACCTTGCGTCTCGCCATAGCCGATGGCGATGTAGGCCTTGATGACCTCATCCTCGTTGAGAACGTAGGTTCCCGGCACCTTGGTGTAACTGAGGCCCACCCAGCAGGTGCTCATGCCGAGCGTCTGGGCCATCAGCACCAAGTGCTCGCCATAATAGCCAATGCGCTCATCCAGGTCATCGGCTTTGGCACCAGCCATGACAAGGTAGTTGGTGACGCCGCTGAACTTTCCGTATCTGGCCAGCGGGCCCAAGAAAGCCTTAGGCTCGTTTTGAATCAACTGGATGTGCAGGTGCCCCTCCTGGTTCACTGTATTGATGATCTCTTTTAGGGCACTGGCGTCGGCTTGGGTTAGCGGCATCTCCTTATAGTGCCTCACACTGTGCCTGGCTTCAATGGCTTCTTGAAGTGTCATGATTCTGTCGGTGTTGAGTAAATGTATAAAGCAGGCGCAAATTTACCACTTTTTTCTTATTTTGGGGGCACATTGGGCTACTAATAATGGTAACCGCACCAAAATGTGTCGAGGAACACCCGGGAGGTGGCCTCGGAGTGCATTAGAATTCCAAGCATGATTGATGAGAAAGGGATTAAGCAGGAAGATAGCCACCCATTGCCGATGGATGATCAAGCCCCCGACCCGCCTGATGTGTTACTCTGGACTGAGTTTCTTGGCGAGTTCCTGCAGTCGCGCGTTCAGGTCGCGGCAGTCGGTGAGAAGGTTCCAGATGCCGTCTTGCGACAGCACGCCTCGCTTTAACCCGGCGGGCAGACGGCCGGCCTCATCGTCGGCCAGGTCTTGGCGCCATTCACAGCTGCCGTAGTATGCATCAAGGGCCGCAATGACATCCTGCACCGCCTCATACTTGTCGATGGCCTCATTGAGCCGCTTCACGGCCTTGGTCACGTCGTCAAGACAACGCTCCATGTGCCCAATGCGGCTTACCTGGCTGTCGTTGCTCATCGCGTCACTTGATGTATTTCACCTTGGACTCGTCGCGGGGCTTGGCCTCGGGCTGCTCGTCGGGATAGCCGATGGCGAGGATGTAGTTCAGCTTGTAGTCCTCGGGGATATCGAGGCGGTCAAGGAAGAACCGGCATTTCTCGTTTGCCAGCAGGAAGCGCACCGGACCTCCAAGACAGCAGGTGCCCAGCCCCAGCGATTGCGCGGCCAGCATCATGTTCTCGCCCAGCATGCCCGCATCCAGCTCACCGCCGCCCTTGGCCGGGGTGCAGACGCATATCAGGTTGGGCGCATTGCGGAACATATTTTTGAAGTTCGGTTCGCGCTGCACCTGTTCGGGGTTTTCCTGCTTATAGATGGCGGTCACATCGTCAATCAACTGCTGGTCCTCGACCACGCGGATGATCCACGGCTGCCTGTTCATGCCGCTGGGCGCATTGATGCCCGCCATGACCACGGTTGCCAGTTTCTCGTGCTCAACGGGCTTGTCCAGATACTGGCGCACCGAGCGGCGTGCCATGATGTTGTTGATCACCTCGTTGTCAAGCACACCCTGTGCCGACAGCGTCATTACTCCTAATATAGCCATAAGGCAAAAACAGATCTTCTTCATATCGTTCAACAGTTAGTCACATTAAAACTTGACGACGCGTTCGGGAGCCGAGAACGAGCACATGCGGGCAGTGGCATTGGTGATGTAGAGCACAGCCATGTTGTCGTCATCGGCCTTGTACATCGACTTCAGGCTCTCGTTGCGGTTCAGGAATTCCTCTTTCACGGCCAGCGTCTCGTCGGCCACCAGCATGCCGCTCAAGCGCATCCACTCGCTTCCCGAGGGCTTCAAGGCGCAAATTTCGAACTTGCCGTTTGCTGCCATCTGCTTGTAAACGTCCTTCACCTTGCCCGTCATGATGTAGAGACGGTCGTTGATGATCTCTGACACGCCAAATGGGCGTACGCGGGGCTGGTCACCGTCGTTGGTGGCAATAAAGAATGCACCGCATTCCTTCAGGTAAGCCTGAACCTCTTTCATGTTCTGTTTCATGATTTTTGTATTGATTGTGTCGTTGGTTATTGTATCGCTACCCCCGGCCAAAGCAGCGTCTGCTTGCTTGTTGCCGCACGCGGCAAGTGCCAGCGCGGCAGTAATAATGAGTAGAATCTTTTTCATCGCCATATTCAATTTTGTGATTGTCAATTATCAAATCTGCAAAGATAGTGTATTTTTTGATTAAAGAAAGCTACATTCGATGGTTTTTATTTACCTTTGCCCAAAAACTATTAACCAAATCAAAAATATCATTATGAGTTTCATAAGAAAAGTGAGCTTGATCGCCGGATTGACACTGGCACTCGGAGTTACTGCCCAGACCAATCCGTTGTGGATGCGCTACAGTGCCATCTCACCCGATGGGCAGACCATCGCGTTCTCTTATAAGGGCGACTTGTTCACGGTGCCCGCAGCCGGCGGCACTGCCCATCAGTTGACATCCAATGCTGCCTATGACGCCTATCCCGTGTGGAGTCCAGACGGTGGCAGTATTGCCTTTGCCTCGGCCCGTGAGGGAAGCCTCGACGTGTACATCGTGGGCAAGCAGGGTGGCACGCCCTTGCGCCTGACCACCGACAGCGGCAACGAGACCCCCTTGTGCTTCTTGGACAACGGCACGGTGCTGTTCGAGGCCACCAATATGCCCTCGGCACGCTCCATCTTGTTTGCCAGCCGTTCCTTCCCCCAGGTGTATCAAGTGAGCGCCAGCGGCGGCAGAGCCAGGCTGTTCTCTGAACTGCCCATGCAGGACCTGAGCGTTAATGCCCATGGAGACATCCTGTACCACGACATCAAGGGCTATGAGGACCCCTTCCGCAAGCATCACACCAGTTCCATCACGCGTGACGTGTGGCTCAAGCAGGAAGGCAAGTTTACCAAACTCACCGATTTCAATGGCGAGGACCGCACGCCCCGCTGGGCCCCCGACGGCAAGTCTTATTATTATTTGAGCGAAATGGACGGCACGTTCAACGTTTACAGGAACACCATTGGCGGCAAGCCCGTTCAGCTCACCCGCCACATCACTAATCCCGTGCGCTTCCTGACCGTGGCCAACAACGGCACGCTGTGCTATGGCTACAATGGCGAGATCTATACACTGCGAGAGGGCGAGGAGCCGCACAGGGTCAATATTACAATTGCTGCCGACCAGACCGAGAAGGACCTCGTGCGCCAAATCAAGAGCAGTGGAGCAACGGCCATCAGCGTCTCGCCCAGCGGCAAGGAGGTCGCCTTTGTCATGCATGGCGACGTGTATGTGACCTCGGTGGAATACAAGACCACCAAGCAGGTCACCAACACGCCTGAACAGGAACGCACAATCGACTTTGCCCCCGATGGCCGCAGCATCGTCTATGACAGCGAGCGTGGCGGCATGTGGCAGATCTACCAGACCTCCATCAAGAACAAGGACGAGAAGCTGTTTACCTATGCTACCGATCTGGTCGAGGAACAACTCACCAACACCGGCCACACCAGCATCCAGCCCACCTACAGCCCCGACGGCAAGAGCGTGGCCTTTCTCGAAGACCGAGCCACGCTGCGGGCCGTTGATGTCAAGAGCAAGGTGGTGCGCACGCTCATGGACGGCAAGTTCATCTACTCCTACAGCGACGGCGACGTGTGGTATGAGTGGAGTCCCGACAGCCGCTGGTTGCTGTCATCCTACATCGGCCAGGGTGGCTGGAACAGCCAGGACGTGGCACTGGTCAACGCATCGGGCAACGGCGAGGTCCACAATCTCACCGAGAGCGGCTACAACGAGGGCAATGCCAAGTGGGTGCTGGGCGGCAAGGCGATGGTTTTCACCAGCGACCGCGCGGGATTCCGCAGCCATGGCAGCTGGGGAGCCGAGGACGATGTCTATATCATGTTCTTTGACCTGGATGCCTATGAGCGCTTCAAGATGACCAAGGAAGAAAAAGCCCTGGCCGACGAAGCCGCCAAGGAGAAAAAGAAGGAGACGGCCGACAAGGCAAAGAATGACAAGCCCGTCAAGAAAAGCAATAAGAAGAAAAAGGGTGGTGCTGCCGACGAGAAGCCCGCGGTGCCTGCACTGCAGCTTGACTTGGAGAATTGCGGCGACCGCATCGCTCGCCTGACGGTGAACTCCTCACGCCTGGGCGACATGGTGCTCAGCAACGGTGGCGACACGTTGTATTACCAGGCAGCCTTTGAGGGCGGAATGGACCTGTGGAAACACGACCTGCGGGAGAACAAGACCGAGATTGTCCTCAAGGATGTGGGCTATGGCCCCATGACGGCCGACAAGGACGGCAAGAACCTGTTCCTGTGCACCGGCAGCGGCATCAAGAAGATTGACCTGGCCAAGGGTAAACCCGAGGCTGTCAGTTTTGAAGCCAACTTCAATTACCGCCCCGCCCAGGAGCGCGAGTACATCTTCAATCACATCTGGCAACAGGTGCAGGACAAGTTCTACGTCGAGAACATCCATGGCGTGGATTGGCAAGGATACCGCGAGAACTACAAGCGTTTCCTGCCCTACATCAACAACAACTATGACTTCCGTGACATGTTGAGCGAGATGCTGGGAGAGTTGAACGGCTCCCACACGGGCGCACGCTATAATCCTGAGGGACCCACCCTCAAGACGGCTGCGCTGGGCCTGTTCCTGGACGACAGCTATCAGGGCGACGGCCTGCGTGTCGAGGAGGTGATCAAGCGCGGCCCCTTTGCCGTGAAGAAGACAGGAGTCACTCCAGGCTGCATCATCGAGAAGATTGACGGCAACGAGATCCGTGCCAACGAGGACTACAACTGGATGCTTGACGGCAAGGCCGGCAAGCCCATCCGCGTCACCGTCTATAACCCGATGACCAAGAAGCGCTTTGACGTCAATGTCAAGGCCATCAGCAAGGGAGAGCAGACCGAACTGCTCTACAAGCGCTGGGTGGATCGCAACCGCGCCCTGGTGGACAGCCTGTCGGGCGGCCAGTTGGCCTATGTCCACGTCAAGGAGATGGATAGCGAGAGCTTCCGCACCGTCTATCGTGAACTCCTCAGTGACAAGAACCGCAACCGCAAGGCGGCCATTGTGGATGAGCGTCACAACGGCGGTGGCTGGCTGCATGATGACCTGTGCACCCTGCTCGGCGGCAAGCAATATCAGGAATTTGTGCCTCACGGCAAGGTGGTGGGGGCTGACCCGTTCAACAAGTGGACCAAACCGTCGTGTGTGCTCGTCTGCGAGGACGATTACAGCAATGGCCACGGCTTCCCCTGGGTTTACAGGGAACTGGGCATCGGCAAGCTCATCGGCACTCCCGTGGCCGGAACGATGACCGCCGTGTGGTGGGAGACGCTGATCGACAGAACGCTGGTGTTCGGCATCCCGCAGGTGGGTTGCCGTGACATGCGCGGCAACTATTGCGAGAACACGCCGCTCTTGCCCGACGTTGAGGTCTACAATACCCCCGAGGACTACCTCACCGGGCATGACCGCCAGCTCGAGCGTGCCATCCAGGAAATGCTCAAGTAAAACGCGACAACTCCAAGTCACTCCATGTAGCGGGAGAAGAATTGCCAGATCTCTTCTCCGGTGTCGATGTCGGCAGTGTGCCAGGAGTGCTGACCGCCGATGATTTCATACAGCCACACGTCACAGCCTGTCGATGGGCTGTGGTAGCGATGCTTGACCACTGCGTGCCCCGCGGCACCCTGAAGGCTCTCGACATGCTCCACGGCCTCGGTGGTGCAGCGGTTGCGTGCCACCCAGTAGCCAATGGCCACGGGTACGGGCAGATAGGCACCCCAGCCCCCGGCGTTCAGCATGTCGCCAGCCCATTCCGACACACGGTCCTCGGTGCCATGGATTTCCATCAATGGGATGGGGCGCGGGGCGTGCATCGTGTTATAGATCCACGCCATCGTCAAGCCCGCGATGGGGGCGACGGCCTTGAAGGTGCGCTGATTGCTGTAGGCCATCAGGTAGCACATCTCACCACCGTTGGACATGCCGGTCAGGAACGTATTCTTGCGACTCAGGCGGTACCGCTTCTGCACATGGCGGGCGATGTGGCACAGGGCTTTGACGTCATCGGTTTTCCAACCTTGCTGGAAGGGATAGCCGACGTTCCAGCTGGGCTGACCTTGCGGATCCTTCAGCCCCTGGGGCAGGCACACGGCAAAGCCGTGGCGGTCGGCAGCGGCAAGCATCGGGTTCTCGCGCCAGATACCCGCACCGTAGCCATGCAAAATGAATTCCAGTGGCGCGCCGTCGGGCAAGCCGTCGGGCAGATAGACGGTGAAATGCCGCAGGTGGCCATCCACCTTGAGGGAATCATCGACAAAACACCCGGCATGGCATGGATGGCAAGCAAGCACCAGCAGTGCCGATAGTGCAAACCTGAGGCAGCGGTTCATGCGGTCTTGTTCTGGGGGATGACAAGGTTGAGGATCACACCGGCGAGGGCCGAGAGGCCGATACCGCTCAGAGAGAAAGTGCCCATCGGGATGACGGCTCCACCGATGCCCAGCGACAAGGTCACGCTCACGATGATGATGTTGCGCGTGTGGTCCAGGTTCACCTTGCTGCGCACCAGATTCTGGATGCCGACCGAGGCGATTGAGCCGAACAGCAACAGCATGATGCCACCCAGCACGGCGCTGGGAATGCTCTGCAGCAATGCGCTCAGCTTGCCGATAACCGAGAAGACGATTGCCGTGCCGGCTGCGATGCGGATGACTGCCGGACTGGTGATTCGCGTGATTTGCATGGCTCCGGTCACCTCGCTATAGGTGGTGACAGGAGGACCGCCAAAGAATGAGGCCGCCAAGCAAGCCAAGCCATCGCCCAGCATGGTGCGGTGCAGGCCGGGATCCTTGACAAAATCCTTGTCGGCCACGGCACTCACCACATACACGTCGCCGATGTGCTCAATCACCGGAGCGATGGCAACGGGAATCATGAACAGGAAGGGCTCCCAGGAGAATTGCGGCAGTTGGAAATGTGTGATGCTTGATGGCAGTGAGAACCAGGGAGCGCTGCCCACTGCCGAGAAATCGACCAATCCCATACACCAGGCTGCAATGTAGCCCACGATGATGCCACACACCACGGGCACCAGCTTGATGAGTCCACGGCCCGTCACCATGACGATGATTGCCGTCAAGAGGGCGATGAAAGCCAGCACCCAGTTCTCCTTGGCCATGTTGACAGCAGCAGGGGCCAGCGACAGGCCAATGCAGATGATGACCGGGCCAATCACCACCGGCGGGAACAAGCGTTCCAGCAAGCGGCGACCTTGCCACTTGATGAGGACAGACATGACAAAATAAACCAGTGCCACACCGGCTATTCCAGCCAGCGTGCCGGACATGCCCCACTGCTGCGATGCCGAGATGATGGGCGCGATGAAGGCAAAACTGGAGCCTAAAAAAATGGGCACCAAACCCTTGGTGACCATGTGGAAGATGAAAGTGCCAATGCCGGCTGTGAATAGTGCTGTCGCTGGATCCAACCCCACCAGCAAGGGGACAAGAACGGTGGAACCAAAAGCCACAAAAAGAAATTGGACGCCCACGATTGTCTTTCTTGTCCAAGACAACGCGGAAGCATCCATCGCCGTATTATTCATTCTGAACACGTTTATGAAAAGTTTTACAAAGGTACAACGTTTTTGCCGTACCGAAAAATGATAGTCCCAAAAAAACAGTAGTCTGTTGCCGTTTTTTTTGACTTTGTGGGACAAATGATTTATTTTTGCGGGGAAATCATGCTTTTTCCATTATGATGACAGCGGGTGAGATTACCGGGTATATGGAGTCGTTGCGCAACGAGAAGCAGCGGCTGGAGTTGATGCGGTTTTTCAAGACAGGGCCAGGTGAATATGGCGAGGGCGACGAGTTCTTGGGGCTGAAGGTGCCGCAAACGCGTGAGGTCGTGAAACTGGTGGGGCACGACATGAGCATCGACGAGGTGCCTGAATTGCTGATGTCGCGCTGGCATGAGGTGAGGCTGTGCGGATTACTGATCATGGTGGAACGGTTCGAGAAATTGGCGGGCAAGCGGTTGCTGAACGATGAACGGGCCATTACCCATCGGGATGAGATCGTAAAGATGTACCTGCAACATGCCGAGCAGGCCAACAACTGGGACCTGGTGGACTTGTCCGCCCCCAAAATCCTTGGAAACTGGCTGCTGATTCCAACCTGGTTGGGTGACAAACTCGCGGTTATGGATGAATTGGCGGCCAGTAGGTGCCTGTGGCGGCAACGCATGGGCATGGTGTGTACGTGGAAAACATCTCAAGCCGGTGACCCGTCGTGGTGCCTGCGATATGCCGAGCGGCATTTGCATCATCCTCACGACCTGATGCACAAGGCCGTGGGGTGGATGCTGCGCGAGATGGGTAAGCGTTGCAGCATGGACCTGTTGCGGCAGTTCTTGCAGCAGCATGTGCACGAGATGCCGCGCACGGCCCTGCGCTATGCCATCGAGAAGATGTCGCCCGAGGAGCGGCGGCACTGGCTCAACGCATGATGGTCTATTTTTTCACCAGGTTGTAGGAGGCGATGATGAGTTGCTTGAGCAACTTGTCGTCCACGTCGCTGTGCACGTCCACGCTCATCCAGTGGCGCTTGTTGCCGTTGTAGGGGTCGTTGACGGCTTGGTAGCGTTCCTTGAGGTCGGCAATCGTCTCGGGGTCGCCCTTGAGCGTGATGGACGTGAAGTCGTCGATGTTGAAGTAGCAGAACATGTGTCCGCCAGTGTAAAACACAAGGATGGTGAATTTGCCCCTCGAGAACTTCTCGAACGGAGTCCCCTCGGTCACATCGGGCAACGACAGGCAATATTCACGCAACTCTTCGATATTCATGGCGCTATTATGTTTTCTCTCGTTGTTTACTTCAATCTGCTGGTGCTGGATTGTTGGATCTGCAAGGGAGCATGGCAGACCCCCAGATTACAGTCTGATGAGTGCCACGCCGCCCAGCATCAGCAAGATGCCAATGACCTTGACCCAAGTGATGGGCTTGCGCGGGGCTCCCAGCCAGCCGAAGTGCTCCATGAGCATGCTCAGGGCCAACTGCCCCGCCAGCAGAGCCATCGAGAAGACGCCGACTCCAACCTTGGGCACCAGCCACGCGTTGCCAAACACGATGATGGCGCCACACAGGCCGCCTGCCCACATCCACCATGGATACTGGCGGCCGAAGGCGTTGCCCACCAGGCGCACACTGCCGTTGATGGAGCACAGGAGCAACAACACAACCGTAGCGACGAAAAACGCCACCGTGGTTGCCTGAACAGGATTACCCACGGCTCTGGCCAACTGGGCATAGGCACCCGTGATGCTTGCCGACAAGCAGCCCGACACAACGGCGAGCAGTTGCCATAGCACCAGGCGTGAACCCTTGCTGGTGGACTGCTGTTTGGACCTCAGGCGGGGCACAATCACCACCATGATGATGCCCAAGATGAGCAACAAGGCTCCGACGATGCGCTGGCCGCCCAGGGGCATCACTTGTGCACCGAACCAGCCGAAGTGGTCAATCAGCAGGCTGAAAATCAACTGGCTGAACATCGGTATAATCATGGCCTGCAACTGGCCGATTTCCTTAAACAGGTGGATGGCGATGGTGATGGTCACCACCGCAACGAGCCCCACAAACCAGCTCCACCAGGGCGTCGCAGCCAGCATTTGGCTGGTGGGCACAATGGGAATGCCCGCAACCAGTGACACCAGCAACAGCGCAAGCGTGGAAACTGAGAACGAGACGAGCGTTGAGACATAGGCCGGACCCACTACTGCCCGCAACCGCGAGTTGGCGGCAGTCTGGAAAGGCATCAACAGGCCCATTGCCAGGGTTATGAGCAAGAAAAACATAGTATTACTCTTATTTGTGATGATGAATGACCTGTCTGCAGCTCTACTCGATAGCCTTGATGAACCTGGCGGGAACTCCACCCACGATGGTGCGCGGAGCCACGTCCTTGGTTACCACGGCACCGGCTGCCACGATGGCCCCGTCGCCGATGGTCACGCCGGCCAGCACTGTTGCATTGGCCCCGATCCACACGTTCTTGCCGATGTGGATGGGTGCATGGGTCATGCCCGCCCGCTGGTCGGGGTCAACCAGGTGGTTGAGTGTGGCCAGCACCACGTTATGGCCGATGAGGGCACCCTCGTCGATGGTGATGCCGCCCTGGTCCTGGAATTTGCAGCCCATGTTGATGAACACGCGTTCACCCACGACCGTGTTCTTGCCGCAGTCGGTGTGGAACGGCGGGAACATGCCCACCGATGCGGGTACCTCACGGCCCCACAGCCGTTCCAACAGGTCGTGCAGCTGCTCGGGTGTGTGGTAACTGCCGTTGATCTCGGCCGTGATGCGCAGGGCTTCCTGCGACAACTGGTGGAACATCATGTGAACTGGCGATCCGCCGCCAATCGGCTGTCCCGATGCCATATAGTCTCTAAACTCCTGAATTGTCATCTTGTATGTCTTTTCCGTTTCAATTTTTCTGCAAAGTTAGTGATTTTGTGGAATTATGACTACCTTTGTAGTGACAATTAACCGTTTAACCGCAATTATTACAATGAAAAGTTTTGGATCAAAACCGTGGATGCTTCCACAGCCCGTGCTCATCATTGGCACCTATGACAAGGAAGGTCGCCCCAACGCCATGAACGCCGCATGGGGTGGCACCTGGGACATGAAGGAAATCATCATCTCGCTCTCGTCGCATGCCACTACCGACAATCTGGCTGTTAACGACACGTTCACCGTGGCCTTTGCAACGGTTGAGACAATGGTGGCAGCCGACTTTGTGGGCATCGTCAGCGCCAAGAAAGACCCCGACAAGATGTCCAAGACCGGCTGGACTGTAGAAAAAGCCCCCAATGTCAATGCCCCCTTGTTTACCGACTTTCCCATGACAATGGAGTGCCGTGTGAAGCAGAAGATTGATGAAGACCGCAACACGGGCTATTATCTGGTAGCCGAGGTGGTTAACGTGTTGTGTGACGAGCGTTGTCTTGACTGGGAGGGCAATCCCGACATCGAGAAGATGCACATCATCACCTATGACCCCACCCGCTACAAGTATGTGCAGCTTGGCACAACCGTGGGCACCGCTTTCCATGACGGCGCACAGTTGAAGTGAACGCCACTGCCGTCGTCTCAACTATCTTAATCAAATGGGGTGGGCGTGCTTTCTGGATTGAAAATATGGATGTACATTTGCAGTCACAAAGAACTCCCAGACTGTAAGAACTGCTATTCGTCGTGATGAAAAAACTGCTTTCAAATGAGAACCTGCGCCAAGCCTTACTGCTGGCCTGTGCCGTTATCACCATTACAGGGCAAAGCCAGCTGTTGCGCACCTCCTATTTTATGGAAGGAGCCCACTATCGCCTGCAACTCAATCCCTCCTTGGCACCATCGCGTGGCTTTGTCAACCTGCCGGCAATCGGGAATACCGGGGCCTCGTTTTACTCCAACGCGCTCGGGTTGCAGGATGTGATTGACATCCTGGGCAATGATGATGACGCCGATTATTTTGCCAACGATGGTTTTATGTCGCGTCTCAAGGACAGCAACCGCGCTATTACCAGTGCGGGTGTTGACTTGATAGCCGCTGGCTGGTGGCATGGACGCAGTTTCATGTCGGTGAATATCGGCGTCAAGGTCAATGGCGGCTTGATGGCTCCCAGGGCCTTGTTCTCATTTATGCGCGACATGCGTGGCATGAACCAGATTGATTACTCCGACTTCACGCGCAGCATCGGCAACGAGGAGGTGGACTTGACGGCCTATACCGAAGTGGGGTTTGGCTACACCCGGGAATTGAACGACCGCCTGAGCATCGGTGGCCGCATCAAGGGTCTGCTGGGCATGGGCAACCTGCACCTGACCGTTAGGGACGCCATTGTCAAGACCAACATGCAAGGCTTGTCGCCTGATTATAACTGGACCTACGGCGACCCCACCGAATTGTTGGATGCCCAGGGCACCGCATCGATTGATATTGATGCCGATTTGGAAACTTCCTTTGAGGGACTGGACCTGCTCACCAACGGCAAGACCTATATCGACGAGTTGAAATTCAGGCCCGGCCACATGGGAGTCGCTGGCTTGGGCGCAGCCTTTGATGTCGGTTTGTCGTGGCGCGTGGCCAGGTCACTCACCCTCTCGGCCTCTATTGTCGACGTGGGCTTCATCCGCTGGGCCAAGGGGGCTACCCAGGTGGCTCATTCCAATACCCAGGACCTGAACTTCGACAGCCAGTCGCCGGGCGATCTTGTCCGCTTTGCCGACGTGGTGAGTTCCACTTCCCCCGTCAACATCGATGTCCTGCGGATGACCCCCGACGAGCAGGCCGCCAGGTCAAGGACCACAAGTCTGGCCTCGACCGTCACCATGGGGGCCGATTATGCCGTGACCGACAAGGTGTCGCTGGGAGCACTTTATTCCCGTCACAATGCTCCCATCCACTCCCAGGACGAGGTGACGCTCGCACTTGACCTGCAGCCCAGCAGCATGGTGGATGTGGCCGTGAGCTACTCGCCATTGTCGTGTAGCGGCAGAGCGGTCGGTCTGGCCCTAAAAATAGGCCCGGTGTTCCTGGGTACTGATTACATCTATACCGGCAGGAACACCAGGTCTTGCAATGCCCTGGTGGGCTTATCCATTCCTCTGGGCAAGAGGTCATGGTGACTTTAGAGTCCTGCTATGTCTTGCACCACAGTTGTTGAGGGTCACCTGTTCAAGGCAATCTCAATAATCTTGGTAACATCGGCAACGTTGACGGAGCCGTCCATGTTGATGTCGGCGGCCTTCAGGTTGATCTCGTCGTCGTTCAGGCCACCCAAAGCATAAGCGATTGCCATGGTGACGTCGGTCACGTTCACATATCCGTCGCCATTAGCGTCGCCGAGGATGAAGTCAACAGCGGGCTCCTCGGGGAAGGCCATGGTGTAGGAACTGGTGCGGGCGAAATTCTTCTGCGTTCCAGCACTGTAGAAGTAGGCGGTTGCAAAGTATTTCCAGCCATCTATGACGTTGGTCAGGTCAAGCTGAATGGTGGCGGTCTCACCCGGGCCCAGGGTCAGGCGCTTGTTGATGCCCTGCACGTTGGAGCCTGTGTTGCCATAGATGTTCTTGTACAGCTTGGCCGAAATGTCCTCGTCGTAGGTCGTCTCGCCGTCGTTGGTGATGGTGAGTTCGATACTGAACTTGTTGCTATTGATCAAGCCGTTGCTGGAGTCAAGTACTCTGCAAGTGGCACTCAGATTGGCCTCGGGCATCAGGTTGATCGTGATATTGCGTGTGGCAATGGGACTGCTGCCATCCTCATTCCACGACCAGGTGAGGGTGTAGTTGCCGGCGTTCTGGAACAGGTAGGAGTAATGGATGTCTCCAGTCTCACCCGTTGCCAGCCCCACATGGCCAGCAGCTGCAAAAGCACCGTTGATGAACAAGTAAAGCAGATCGTTGCACGACGTGCCGTTGTTGGTCATGTTGACCTCCATGCCGATGGGGCGGCCATTGTGCATGTACCCGGTCATGGTGATGTCGTTGATTGCATAGTCGCGCGTGCCGGCTGTGCCGTGACCGGTGATGGTGCAATAGTTACCGTTGATGGTCACCTCAATGTAGTTTTGCTCGGCACCAGCGCACGGGCGCCAGTTCTCTTGGCCATACTCGCTGTACATGGGCATGATGCGGTAGGTTCCGCTGGTCAGATTACTGCCGAACATCAGGTCACGGTTCTTGAGGTTCATGTAGTGGCCAGGCCTGAGAGAACTCTTGTTGAAGCTCTCAAGGTTCCTGATCATCACATCGTTTTCAAACAGTCCCCAGCCATAGCTGATGTCAATCGTGCTGGAGGTGTAGTTGTGGTACTCGCTCGTGGCTGTGACATGGAACGAGCCGCTTGAGTAGCTGCGAGTGTTGGTGTAGCTGCTGAGCGAGACGTTGGCCGATGTTACCTCAAAGTGGTGGCTGCCGCCCTTGTTGGGCTGGAACCCCATGATTGCTCCCTGGCTCATGATGTAGCCATAGGCACCGCTGGCACTGCCCGTTCCCTGTTCGTCGGGGTTGAGCACATTGAGCAGGAAGTAGCCGTTGCTGGAGCCGTTCCATCCCCAGTTGAAGTGGAACATGCCGTTGCCGTCATAGCCGTCGCAAATGAAGGAGTGGCCGCCGGTTTTCTTGCTGCCGCTGTAGATGACAGGCCGTCCTGCCGACAGCTCGCCGTAGAGCAGGTCGGCCCAGTCCTGTGTGTTGTAGCTGTTGCGGCTCACCATGTGAGCACTGGCATCGTAGTCAAAGTAGGCTGCCGCCTTGCTGGGAATGCTCGACGTGGTGGCGCCCGACGAGGTTGGCTTGAAATTCATCTCCAGGGCCTGGTCGCAGTACAGGCAAAGCGTGGCAACGGCAAGAGCAGCCTCGCTGTCGAGGTCGCTTGTGAGGTAGGAGCTTTGCATCACATCCCAGTTAAAGTCGATGGCCGGCAATGCCGGCATGTCATAGGTGAGCGTGTCATTGGTGACGCCGTTGTTGGTGACGCCCATGCTGGTGTAGGCGGGTATCGTCTGTGTGGGGCGTGCAGGCCATTTCCAGTAATACATCACCTGGGACAATGCGGTGGCCACGCAGCCCACATAGGCGTGCTTGTCGGAAGGCAGCATGGGCAGCAGGTTGTTGTAGGGTGCATCCTGGCTCCAGGTGGTAGATATCAGCGGGCCGACGGCATTGTTGCTGCGCAGTTGCGGAGCGACCTTGCCGCCGCGGCTCAGGGCATCGATCTGTGCCACATAGCCCTCGAGCAAATATTCCAGGGCTTCGGGTACGGTTTGGGGGTCAAAGGTGCCCTTCTCGCTATAACCCAGCACCGATGGAGCACGGTCGTCGCCGGCGACAATGACATAACCGCCTCGGTTGGCATTAAAAACATAGTAGGCGGCTTTGGGAGTTCCTGCCGTGGCATTCAGGCTGGGGGCTTTTTGGGCCATTGTCAAGGTTGACGACCGCATCGAGTGTGTTGCCATGAAATTGGAGGCAATGCGACGTGCCTGGCTCTCGTCGATGGATTTGCCCCATGCCGGGCCCATGACAGCCAGTGCCATCAGTAACAACAGAATTTGCTTTTTTCTCATCGTGTATAGATATAATGATTAATACAGGGTTTAATTGTTGTTCAGGATGATGTCGATGATTAGGTTGATATCGGCAATGTTTACCTCGCCGTCACCGTTCACGTCGCCCTTATTGTCCTGGTTGCCCGACAGCACCATGTCGATAACGGCATTCACGTCGGCGATGTTCACCTCGCCGTCACCGTTCACGTCGCCTTGAATGGCAGGAGCCGGAAAGACAATTGTATAGGTGCTCGTGCCAGCCAGCGACACTTGCTCGCCGCTGCTGTAGTAGTAGGACTTGACGAAGTATTTCCATCCGTCCAGCACATTGTCCAGGTTGAAGGTCACGGTTACCGACTCGTTGGGCTCGATGTGCACGCGCTTGCTCGGGGCCTGCACCAGAGTTCCCGTGTTGCCGTAGATGTTCTTATAGAGCTTGACTGTGATGTCCTCGTCATAGGGGGCGGTGCCCTTGTTGCGCACTGTGAGTTGCAGGCCAAAGTTGTCACTGGTGATAATTCTCTTGGAGGTGTCGGTGACCTTCAAGACCCTGACTGTGCCCGACAGGTTGGCCTGGGGCATGGCCGTGATGGTGAAATTCTTGTAACCGATGTTTCCGGTATTGCTGTCTTCCCAGCGGAACGAGGCCTGATGCGAGCCGGTGATTGTGGTGGAATAGGTAAACGCCACGTCGCCGGTCTCACCCTTTTCCAGTCCCACAAATGCCGCTGCCTTGAAGACGTTGTCAACATACATGTTCAGCACTTTATTGCTCGACTCCCCGTTGTTGGTCAGATTCAAGATAAAGTTCACGGGCCTGCCGGGATGCATGGTGCCGTCAACCTTGATTTCATTGACGGTGTAGTTGGGTGCTGCGGTGGTGCCGTGTGCCTTGAAGATGCATGAGTTGTAATAGATTTCCACGTCAAAGTAGTTCCTGTCAGATCCCACGCAGGGTGTCCAGCTGGTGCCGTTCAGGCTAAACATGGGCATGATGCGGAAGTTGCCCGTGCTCACGGTACTGCCGAACCTGAGCGTCTCTTCTTTGCTCATGTAATATCCGGGCCTCAAGCTGTTGACACGATACTTTGAGATCTCTTCAACGAGGCGGTCGTCCTGGAACAGTCCCCAGCCGTAATAGCCCGAGAACGTCTGTGAGGAGTAATTGTAGAACCGGCACGATACCGTGGCGGTGAACTCGCCGTTACTTGCGTAGCGGGTGCTGGTATAGGACTGCAGTGTGGCAAGGGCAGCGGTGATTTCTTGACGCCAGGCGCTGTCGGTGCCCGGCTCGAGGCCCACGATGATGGACTGGGTATAAATGTAGGCATAGGATCCACTGGCGCCGCCGGTCCCCTGGTTGTCGGGGTTGAGCACATTGAGCAGGAAGTAGCCGTTGCTGCTGCCGTTCCAGCCCCAGTTGATGTGGAACAGGCCGTTGCCGTCATAGCCGTCGCACACAAACGAGTGTCCGCCGTTCTTCTTGCTCGCATTGTAGATGACGGGACGCTTGGCCTGCAACTCATTGTAGATGAGGTCGGCCCATTGCTGGGTCGAGTAGTTGACGCGGCTCAGGGCATGGGCGCTCTCTTTATACCCGAAATAGTTGGACAGCACTACGCCAGCGCGCGAACCGTTGGCACTCGACGAGGATTCCATAAAATCCATCTCATACGCTTGCGCGCAATAGAGCATCAGTTGGGCCACGGCCTGGGCCGACTCGCTCGTGGTGTCGGTCGTCAGGTAGGTGCTGCGCATGGCCTCCCAGTTGAAGTTCACGGTCGGCAGCGCGGGCATATAGATGCTCAGCGTCTCGGAGGTATAGGCGGGTATCGTCCTGATGGGACGTTGTGGCCATCGCCAGTAATACATCACCTGGGCTGCCGCTGTGGCGACGCATCCCGTGGCGGCATGTTCGCCCTTGGGCAGGAAAGGCAACCTGATGTTGTAGGGATTGCCTTGTGACCACACGCAGGGCAACAGGGGACCCACGGCGGGCATGGCCTTCAATGCTGGAGCAGCTTCGGCACCCTGGTCCAGGGCCGCAATCTGCTGGCTGTAGCTGTCCAGCAACTGTTGCAGGGCTTCGGGCACGTTGTCGGGGTCATAGTAGCCGCGGTCGCTGTAGCCCAGCACGGCAGGAACCCTGTCGTCGCCGGCGATGATGACAAAGCCACCTTGAAATTGCGCGTTATTGAACACATAGTAGGCCGCATCGCCGTTGGCCGGGGCGTTCCCGATTTTGTGTGCACAGGCAGCCAGTTTCAGGCTGGCAACGGGCCTGGATGTGCCGGCCATGAATCTTGCGGCAATCGCTTTGGCTTGGTTTTCATTCAGGGGGGCGCTCCATGCTGTGCTCATCAAGGCAAGGCAAAGCAGCAACAGCAGGGGTCTAAGATATGTTCTCATAATCGGTAAGTGTTAGGTGAATGATATGCAAGATTTTGCAAAGGTACAAAAAAAGGCGGCCTTTGCGTGAACAAGGCCGCCTTTTTTTTTGATGGTGAATGTGATACGTGATACCCTTGGCGATGAGGGTCATGGCCGTGACAGCAACAGCAGCACGCGGGCGCGGTTCAACCGCCACGCTGTGCCATAGATGCTGTCCTCGTCGCCATAGAGCGACATCAGCGTGTAGTTGGCCAGAGCTGCGATGATGGCCGCCTTGAGGTCGCTGTTCAAGGTGAGCAGGGGGCGGCTGTCCACCGCCAGGGTGAGCATGATGTTGTCGCTCTCGATGTTGAAGTTGATGTTCTTCTTCTCGATGTAGCCGCTCATGCGGGCCAGCAGGTCGTCAAGGCCCTCACGCACACGGCGGTCGACGATGGGCTCGTTGCTCGGGTTCACGCCCCATGCGGTGGCGTTGTCGGCGGGATGCCAGGTCCCCTCGGTGTAAATGGCTTGCTGGATCTCGTCCAGGTTGATGCTGATTTCGATGCGATATTTCATGATATAGATAAGAGTTAAAAGATGTGAGATAATGGGTTGACTGTGTTACCCCCTGATTGCCCTGCTGCGCACGTGTGCGCATATTTTGGTCAGGGCGGTCGAGGGGGTGATGAAAAAGCGCGAGGCCCGGCAGTGTTCCAGCACATGATAGATGGCCTGCTCAACGCTCAGCCCCTGATTGTGCAGCTCCCTCACGCGCTGGGTGATCTCAAGCCACATCAGGCGTCGTTGGCGTTCAACGGCAAGGCCGGTCTCGGTTTCCAGGTCATAGTCACGGGCGTTGTGCCTGTTCTTCTCTTGAGCCCGCAGCAGGTGGCAGACGCGGCGGTAGGCGTTCACAAAATCCACATGATAGTGCGGATGGCCATTGGCGATGGTGAAGGAGGCTGCGGCCATCTGGGGGTGGGGAACACCCTGTTTGATCATGGCATCCAGGGTGGGGATGTAAAGGTCCAGAAATTCTTTGTCTCGGCGCTGGCACAAGGCACGTTTGTGCTCCGTTTGATTCATTGTGTTTGTCATGGATGTGTGTATTTATTGGTAAAACAATAATTATTTCGTTGCAAAATTACAACTAAATTGGTATTATGTCAAGACTTTTAACAATGTTTTGCATTTCACCCAAGCGTGTGTATAAATGGAAGGCAAGCCCCAATGTTTGCATCGTCAAAGTCAAACATAGGGTTCGTTTTCTATATATAGTATTATGTGTCTTAACGAACGAAACGGACAAGAGGCTTGCCCGGGGCGGGTAGGGTGCTTAGGGCTTGTGTCGGTTCTGGTATTCCTTGGGCGTCATGCCCGTCATGCGCTTGAAGAACTTGGTGAAAAATGACGGATTGGGGAAGTGCATCTCGTCGCCGATGGCGGCAACGGGCTTGTCGGTATGGAGCAAGTCGACCTTGATGCGGGTGACCAGTGCATCGTCGATCCATTGCTTGGCACTCTTGCCGCTCACCTGCTTGATGATGGTGCTCAGGTAGCGGGGCGTGAGGCACAGCGTGGATGCATAGTAGTCGATGGCGTGGTGCTCGGGGGCATGCTGGGTAACCAACTGGATGAACTGCGAGAACAGTCGCTGATCGCGGGTCTGGCTCTCGAGATGTGATTGCTCTTGCTGTTGCCACAGGTAGCCCACATAACTCAACAAGGCACCCACCAGATGCAGTGTCACCTGGCTGCTGTGTCCCTCCTGCATGATGTGCATGCTCAGCAGCAGGTGCAGTTGGTCGTAGAATGCGGCCTGCTCCTGGCTCAAGTGCAGGTGGAAGTCCCTGAGGTGGCCGTCAAAGGCCTTGGGAATCATGTGGCCAATGGCCAGTTGGAAGAGTTCGTCGCTGCACGAGAAACCGATGGCCTGTATGTCATCGGAGGCCTCTTGATACTGGATGATGCCGTTGGTGCCCAGGAACACCAGGTCGCCGGCTGCCATGCGGTGTTCCATCAGGTTGAGTGTAGTGCGCGCCCAGCCCTGCTTGACCAGTATCAGCCTCATTTCGGGCAACACAGTGGGGCTGTCTTTGAACTGCTTCTGGACGAGACCCACTCTGATGTTGCGGGCAACGGCCAGGTTCTGTGTGATGTAGTTATTGGCAAGGTGCTCGTCGTTGTTCTCGATGAGTTGCTTGAGCTGGGTGAGGTCGAATTGCTTGAGTTGGGCCATAGTAGTTTCTTGATTTTGGACGTAAAGATAGGAATAAAATGGCAAAAATCGGTAGTATCTGGCCTTTTTTGTACAAAATGGACATTATTTCTTTGTTTTGGATAGTGGCGCCTAAGGTTTTGTGTTATAATTTTGCATCCATGATAATCAAATGGAATGAAATAATGAAACGGTTATTGTTAATCATCGCCATTGGGCTCACGGCGCTCGTGGCGTGGTCACAGACCATTGAAGAATGCCAGCAGGCTGCCGAGCGCAACTATCCGCTCATCGCCCAGCACGATCTGATTGCCCGCACGACCGACCTCACTGTCGCCAATATCATGAAGGGCTGGCTCCCGCAGGTGACAGCGACCGCCCAAGCGACCTACCAGAGCGCAGTGACGGCGTGGCCCGACGAGATGAAGGGCTTGATGCAGCAGATGGGCGTGGACATGAAGGGACTGGCCCGCGACCAGTACCGCGTGGGGCTGGACGTGCAGCAGACCGTGTTTGACGGCGGCAGTATCAGTGCCCAGCGCCAGGTGGCCCAGGAACAGGGTGCCGTGAGGCAGGCACAGCTGGACGTGGACCTGTATGGCGTGCGCAAGCGTGTCAACGAGATGTACTTTGCCCTGTTGCTGCTCGATGACCAGATCAGCCTCAACGGCGACCTGCAAGCCTTGCTGGCCGCCAACGAGAAGAAACTCACCTCGATGGTCAAGCACGGCACCGCTGCCGAGAGTGACCTCAAAAACGTCACCGCCGAGCGCCTGAACGTGGTGCAGCACAAGACCAGCTTAGAGTCGCAGCGCAACGTCCTCAGGCAGTTGCTGGGTACATTTTGCGGCATGGAAATCACGCAATTGACCAAGCCCGCCCTTGTCGAGACATTGCTTGAGAACCAGCGTCCCGAGCTGCGGCTCATCGACTCTCAGCTACGCCTGGCCGATGCTCAGGAGCATGCCCTCGATGCCGCAGTGCTGCCGCGCGTGGGCCTGTTTGCCCAGGGCTACTACGGCTACCCTGGCTACAACCTGTTCAAGGACATGATGCACCGCGACTGGTCGTGGAACGGCATGGTGGGTGCCCGCGTGACATGGAACATAGGTGCCCTGTACACCCGCCACAACGACAAAGCACGCGTGCAGCTACAGCGCGAGACGGCCATCAACCAGCGCGAGACGTTCCTGTTCAACAACCGCTTGGAGCAGATGCAGCAAGCCGAGGCCGTGAACCGCTACCGCAGCCTGATGGAGCAGGATGCCGAGATTATCGCCCTGCGGGAGGCCGTGCGCAAGGCTGCCGAGTCCAAACTCTCGCACGGCATCATCGACGTCAACGACCTGGTGCGCGAGATCAACAACGAGAACGCCGCGCGGGTGCAGCAGTCGATGCACGAGATTGAGATGCTCAAGGCTGTGTATGACCTGAAATATACGACAAACAATTAACCAATCAGCATAATGATGAAACAGATAACGATCATGGCAAGCTTGGTCCTCATGGTGATGATGGCTGCTTGCAGCAAGAAGGAGAAGGCTTTTGATGCCACAGGCACGTTTGAGGCCACCGAGGTTACTGTCTCGGCCAAGGCGACGGGCGAGCTCAAATCCTTTGATGTCACCGAGGGGCAGAACATCGAGGACGAGACCCTGGTTGGGCGCATCGACACCTATCAGCTGACGCTGAAGAAACAGCAGCTCGAGACCCAGCGAGGCCAGTTGGCGGCCAGCAAGCGCCAGCTCTCGTCCAACCGCTCGGCGACCAGTAGCCAGCAGCTTGACCTGAACAAGCAACTCTCGTCGCTGCAGCAGCAAATCGCCAATGCCCAGCGTGAGCGCAAGCGTTACAGCGAGCTGGTCAACGACGGGGCCGTGCCCCGCAAGCAGCTCGACGACATCGATAACCAGATCAAGGTGCTCAACCGTCAGCTCGAGGCCACCCGCGACCAGATACGCAGCAGCAACGCCGCGCTGGCCGAGCAGGGCAAGGGCATCGGGGCGCAGATGGACGGCATCGACGCCCAGGTTGCCGGCATCGATGCCCAGCAGCGCCAGCTCGATGACCAGATTGCCAATGCCGACGTTGTGGCTCCCATCGCCGGCACCGTGCTCGAGAAATATGTCGAACAAGGCGAATATGTAACCACGGGCAAGCCCCTGTTCAAGATGGCCGACACGCAGCGCATGTTCATCCGCGCCTATGTCACCTCGGCCCAGTTGCAGAACCTCAAGGTGGGGCAGCCGTGCAAGGTGTTTGCCAATTATGGCAACGGGCAGCGCAAGGAGTATGCCGGAACGGTGACCTGGATTTCCAGCCGCTCGGAGTTCACGCCCAAGACCATTCTCACCGACGATGAGCGTGCCGACCTGGTTTATGCCGTTAAGATCGCCTTTGATAACGACGGCTTTGTCAAGATAGGCATGTATGGCGAGGTGAAATTCTAATGGATAGAGAATCCAGTTTGCTGTAGCTCTCTTATGAAAGCAATCGAGGTAAATAACGTGTCCAAGTCCTATGGCAAGGTCAAGGCACTCGACGACGTGTCGTTCACCGTCGACAAGGGTGAGGTGTTTGGCCTCATCGGGCCCGACGGCGCCGGCAAGACAACGCTCTACCGCATCCTGTGCACCCTGCTGCTGCCCCAGGCGGGCACGGCTGCGGTCGACGGGATGGACGTGGTCAAGCAGTTGGGCGAGATACGCCGCAGGGTGGGGTACATGCCTGGCAAGTTCTCCCTTTACCAGGACCTCACTGTCGAGGAGAACCTGCGGTTCTTTGCCACGCTGTTCGGCACGACGGTCGAGGAGGGGTATGACAGCATCCGTGCCATCTATAGCCAAATCGAACGCTTCAAGCATCGCAAGGCTGGTGCCCTGTCGGGCGGCATGAAGCAGAAGCTGGCCCTCTCGTGTGCCCTGGTGCACCAGCCCAGTGTCCTCTTTCTCGACGAGCCCACCACTGGCGTTGACCCGGTGTCGCGCAAGGAGTTCTGGGAAATGTTGGCCACCCTCAAGCAGCGAGGTATCACCATTGTGGCATCGACCCCCTATCTCGACGAGGTGCGTTGCTGCGAGCGCGTGGCCTTTCTTGACCACGGCGAACTGCGTGGCGTGGGCACGCCCAGCGAGATTTTGACAGAGTTCTCCAGCATTTTTGACCCGCCCGGACTGTCCCACGCCCCGACCTCCCAGGTCAAGGACGAGAACGTCATCGAGGTGGAGCATCTGGTCAAGGCCTTTGGCGATTTTCATGCAGTCGACGATATCAGCTTCAGCGTCAAGCGGGGTGAAATCTTCGGCTTTCTGGGAGCCAACGGTGCCGGCAAGACCACTGCGATGCACATGCTCACGGGCCTCAACCAGCCCACCAGCGGCACGGGACGGGTAGCGGGATTTGACATCTGCACCCAGCACGAGCAAATCAAGAAACACATCGGCTACATGTCGCAACGGTTCTCGCTCTACGAGGACTTGACTGTGGCCGAGAACATCCGCCTCTTTGGCGGCATTTATGGCATGAGTGACGGCGACATAGCCAGCAAAACCGATGAATTGCTGGAACGCTTGCAGTTTGCCGAGCACAGGGACACCCTGGTCAAGAGCCTGCCCCTGGGCTGGAAGCAGAAGCTGGCCTTCTCGGTGAGCATCTTCCATGAGCCCGGGGTGGTCTTCCTCGACGAGCCCACAGGAGGCGTTGATCCCGCCACGCGGCGGCAGTTCTGGGAACTCATCTACGAGGCTGCGGCAAGGGGCATCACCGTGTTTGTCACGACCCACTACATGGACGAGGCCGAGTACTGCGACCGCATCTCGATCATGGTCGACGGCAAGATCAAGGCCATGGGCACCCCCGACGAGTTGAAGCAAAAGTTTAACCAGCCCGATATGGACCATGTGTTCACCCATCTGGCGCGTCAAGCCACACGCAGCAGCGATTAAACGATTATGAAACAGTTCATCTCATTTGTCATCAAGGAGGCCAGGCACATCATGCGCGACAAGCGCACGATGCTCATCCTGTTTGGCATGCCGCTGGTGCTGATGCTCCTGTTTGGCTTCGCCATCACCAACGACGTGCGCAACGTGCGCACCGTGGTGGTGACCAGCTCGATGGACCACCTTACCCAGCAGGCCGTTGACCGTCTGGCGGCCTCGGAATATTTCACGGTCATTGACGCCGTGGCCACCCCCGGCCAGGCCGAAGAGGCGATTAGGAATCAAGAAGCCGACATGGCCATCGTCTTTGCACCCGACTTTGCTTCCCGGCATTCGGGACTGCAGTTCATCGTCGACGGTGCCGACCCCAACATGGCGCAGATGTGGACCAGCTATGCCACGGGGGTTATCCTGAACGCCGGCGGCGGAGCCGTCAATTCCAAGATGCTCTACAACCCCCAGCTTCGCTCGGCCTACAACTTCGTGCCCGCCATCATGGGCATGCTGCTGATGCTGCTGTGCGCCATGATGACGTCGATCTCGATTGTCCGCGAGAAGGAAAAAGGCACGATGGAGGTGCTGCTCGTCTCGCCCGTCAAGCCCCTGATGATCATCATTGCCAAGGCCATCCCCTATCTGGTGCTCGCCTTTGCCATCCTGCTGGTGATCCTGCTCATGGCCCGATTTGTGCTGGGAGTGCCCCTGGCGGGTTCCCTGTTCTGGATCCTGCTCATCTCGGTCATCTACATCCTGCTGGCCTTGTCGCTGGGACTGCTCATCAGCAACGTGGCGCAGACCCAGCTCGTCGCCTTGCTGCTCTCGGCCATGGTGCTGTTGATGCCCATCGTGATGCTGAGCGGCATGCTGTTTCCCGTCGAGTCGATGCCGGTCATCCTGCAATGGGTGTCGGCCATCATCCCGCCACGCTATTACATCGAGGCGATGCGCAAGCTGATGATTATGGGTGTGGGAGTTGATCAGGTGCTGCGTGAGATGGGAATCCTGTTGCTCATGCTTGCCGTGCTGATGGTGCTCGCCCTGGCCAAGTTCAACAAGCGTCTGGAGTAAATAGATGAATGGACAAACAGACAAGGACTGAAAAAAACATGACACTCAAGTATCTTATACAAAAGGAGTTTACTCAAATACGCCGCAACGCCTTCCTGCCGCGGCTCATCATCGCATTCCCCATCGTCATCATGTGTGTGCTGCCCTGGGTGATGAACATGGAGGTCAAGAACGTCAAGGTCCTTGTCGTGGACAACGACCGCTCGACGCTGTCGCAGCAGCTGGTACACAGCATCGAGGCCAGCAATTACTTCATCTTCAAGGGGCAACAGCCCTCTTATCGCGATGCCCTGGCCCAAGTGGAAAAATCTCATGCCGATGTCGTGCTGGTCATTCCCCAGGACTACAGCCGCGACCTCACACTGGGTAACCAGCCCCAAGTGCTCATAGCCGCCAATGCCGTCAACGGGACCAAGGGCTCGATGGGTGCCACCTATCTGTCTCAAATCGTGACCTCCCATGTCGTCCCCGAGGCCTCGGCCATCCAGTCTCGCATATCCACGCTGTTTCTGTATAACAAGCACTTGAACTTCAAGTTGTTCATGATACCGGCCCTGTTCGCTATCGTGATGATGCTCATGACGGGTTTCCTGCCCGCCCTGAATATCGTGGGCGAGAAGGAGGCCGGCACCATTGAGCAGATCAATGTCACGCCCGTGAGCAAGTGGTCGTTTATCCTGGCCAAGCTCATTCCCTACTGGATCATTGCCCTGTTCGTCATCACCGTGTGCCTGCTGCTGGCCTGGGCCGTGTATGGCATCACCAGTGTGGGTCCCCTGTGGCTCATCTATTTGCTGGCCATGACGCTGGCTCTGTTCTGGAGCTCGTTTGGCCTGATGATCAGCAACTACAGCGACACGATGCAGCAGGCCATCTTTGTGATGTGGTTCTTTGTCGTGATGATGCTGTTGCTCTCGGGCCTGTTCACACCGTCGCGCTCGATGCCGGCCTGGGCCTATGCCACGACCTATGTCAACCCGATGAGCTACTTTATCGATGCGGTGCGCACTGTGTTTGTCCGCGGGGGAGGCATGGCCAGCGTCTGGCACCAGTTTGCGGCCCTGCTGGGCATCGGCTTGGTGATGGGAGCATGGGCTGTGGCAAGTTACAAGAAGAATAGTTGAGGCTTGCCCATTACGCAAAGTTGTTGTAATTTTGCCCTCGTTCAACCAATTTACAAGTGACGAGATGATGAGAAAAGCCTTGATGACATTGGTGTGGATGTGCATGGCACTGGGTGCTGTGGCACAGGACAACTGCGTTTATATTGAGAACTTTGAAATCAGCACCGATTCTGTGGTCACCGTTCCCGTGATGATGAGCTGCAATCAGGAGTCGCGTGGAGTGCAATTCAACATGGTCCTGCCCGTGGGACTCGCGCTGGTGGACGAGGAACTGACCGAGTATAGCGAGGACTTGGGCATGAGGCTCTCGACGCGCATGCATGAAGACAATAATACGCACATCGTTGTGGTGTATCCTGCCAGGAAAACCTGCTTTGAGAGTAGCAAGACGATGGCGGTGATGCGCTTCAGCTTCAAGGCACTCAAGAGATTCGAGGGCGGCCAGATTCTTTTCAGGAAAGTCCGCAGCTCAACGGCCGGCAACACATCCATCATTCTTGAAGACGGTGCCACGACGGTAACCTTGCTGCCCGAGACGCTCATGACCCAGCCCCAGGAAGCCGACCCCGACGGCAACCGGTTCTTCAATTGATTGCACCATCACGTTTAAACCAATCGGCCCGGTCGTGGTCTAAAGTGGAAAATAACGTGAAAAGAAGAATGATCAAGATGAAAAAATTGACAACAATGTTGGCGCTCGTGCTGGCGATACTATTGCCACAGCAGCTGACTGCAAGGGACTTTGGCAACGAGACCCTTAACTACGAGATCGTTTATCACTGGGGCATGATATGGAAGCATGCCGCCGATGCCACCTTGAGCCTGCACACCACCAAGGATGGCTACAAGGCCCAGCTCACGGGCAAGACGCGCTCGTGGGCCGACAAGGTCTATCCCGTGCGCGATACGCTCAAGTGCACCATGAACAACAAGCTGCAGCCCTTGCTTTACGAGAAGCTCACCCACGAGAAGGACTACTATGCCCGCGATGTGGTCAAGTTTTCCTATAACTACAGCCACACCAACGCCCAATGCACCCGCTACCGCAAGAGCGGGACTACCACCCTCGACTTGAGCGCCAAGACCCAGGCCTATGACATGTTGAGCGTGTTCTACATGCTGCGCAACCTGGATTATTCCGAGTTGAGCCGCAACAAGAACTACACGACAGTCATCTTCTCGGGCAAGGAAAAGGAGTACCTCACCATCGACTACAAGGGTGTTGAGACCATCAAGATGCGCGACGGCAGCAAGCGCAAGGCCCATTGCATCACCTTCAAGTTCACCCAGAAAGGGGGCAAGAAGTCCAGCGACAACCTCACCGCGTGGATGTCGACCGAGGCCGACCGCATCCCCTTGCTGCTCGTCGGCAAGCTCCCCGTGGGCGAGGTCAAGTGTTATTATTCAGGCAAGTAGCCGTCGGGAACTAAAGGGGGCTCTTAGTGATAACTGTTCCATATTTCACCAATTGTGGGTGATTTGGGGCAGTTTTTCCTTGTATTTTAAAATATGTACTATCTTTGCACCGATAAAACAGACCGTTTTTTACAGAATTCACCATATGCGTAACATTGTCTTTTTTCTGTTTTGTACAGTATCGATACTGGTTTCGGGACAAGTGATGACCCTGGACTCGTGCCGCAATCTGGCATTGCGCAACAACAAGGAAATCCAGCAGGCGTCATTGGCTATCGACAAGGCGGGTTACCAGCGCAAGGAGGCTGCAGCTGCCTACCTGCCGCAGTTTGACCTCACTGCCGGTTATATCTATAACTCGCGCAAGGTCTCGCTCATCAAGGAGGACCAGATGCTGCCCACCAAGTCGTTCAACATGCAGACGGGGACCTATGACTACAATCTGGTCATCGACCCGCGCACGGGTTATCCCCTGCAGCTGGAGAACGACCAGTACGTGCCCTCGACCGTGGCGCTGCTGCCCAAGAGCGGGCTTACCTACAACATCCATAACCTCATGGGCGGCGCCTTGACGGTGGCCCAGCCCATCTACATGGGCGGCAAGATTACCGCCATGAACCAGATTACCGAGCTGGCTCAGCAACTCGCCCGCGAGATGCGAGAGAGCAAGGTCGAGGATGTCATCTATAACGTCGATGCTGCCTACTGGCAGGTGGTTTCGCTGTGCGCCAAGCAGAAGCTGGCCCGGAGCTATGTGAGCCTGGTCGAGAAACTCGACGACGACGTCAAGGCCATGGTCAACGAGGGCGTTGCCACCCGTGCCAATCAGCTTGCCGTGGACGTGAAGCTCAACGAGGCCAACGTCGACTTGACCAAGGTGGACAACGGCGTGACCCTGTCGCGCATGCTGCTGGCCCAATTGTGCGGCTTGCCCGTCAACACCATGATGACCCTGGCCGACGAGGGCCGAGAGGAGCTGGACCTCACCCTCGCCCCCTCCAGTTTCAACCTGGATGAGGTGTATGACAAGCGTCACGACGTGCGCGCGCTGGAGCTGGCCACCAAGATTTATGACCAGCAGGTCAAGGTTGCCCGCAGCGAGATGATGCCCAAGCTGGCCGCCGTGGCCGCCCTGCACGCCACCAATCCCAACAGCTATGACGGCTTTGAGAACAAGTTTGGCGCGGCATTCAGCGTTGGAGCGACCCTGCGCATGCCGTTGTGGCACTGGGGTGGCTTGAGCAACAAGGTCAAGGCCGCACAGGTCGAGGCCGACGTCAAGCGTCTGGAGCTCGACAATGCCAAGGAGAAAATCGCCTTGCAGATCAGCCAGGCTGCTTTCCGTTACCAGGAGGCCTTCAAGACATTTGACGCCACCAAGGCCAACCTCGCCCAGGCCGATGAGAACCTGCGTATCGCCGGCATCGCCTTCAAGGAGGGGATGGGGACCGTCGATGAGGTGCTCGCGGCACAAACGGCATGGCTCAAGGCCAACAGCGAGAAGATTGATGCCGAGATCGACGTCCAGATGACCCATGAGTACCTCAATAAGGTCATGGGCACCATGAGCTATTAAGGACTATCATAGAATCCCTGAGACTGCAAGAATTCACAATATAGACTGCTAAAAACCAAAAAAATAAAGACATCAATTATGGAAAAAGACGAACAGAGAACCGTGGTTCGCAAGAAGGACAAAGCCCTGCTGGCGGCGCTTGCAGTGTTTGCACTGGTAATGGCAGGTATCGCCATTGTGGGCATCCTGCTCATCCATCCCGCCGACACGATCACGCAGGGACAGGCCGACTGTGACGCCGTCCGCGTGAGCGGCAAGTTGCCCGGCCGCATCGTGCGCTTCTATGTTCATGAGGGTGACACTGTCCACAAGGGCGACAAGCTGGTGAGCATCTACTCCAGCACGGTCGATGCCAAGTACTATCAGGCCAAACAGATGCAGGAAGCCGCCGCTTCCCAAAACCAGAAGGCCGAGAAGGGCACCCGCGAGGAGTTGAAGCAGGGTGCCTACAACATGTGGCAACAGGCAATCGCCGCTCAGACCATTGCCGAGAAGACCTATCAGCGCTTGGAAAACCTGTACAAGCAGGGAGTAGCCACCCAGCAGAAGCGTGACGAGGCCAAGGCTGCCTATGATGCCGCCACAGCCCAGGTCAAGGCTGCCAAGGCGCAGTATGACATGGCAGTCAAGGGAGCCCAGCAGGAGGACAAGAACGCATCGCGCAGCATGGCCAATGCGGCACGTGGTTCGGTCATGGAGGTCGAGAGCCTGCTCGAGGACCAGGTCCTGGTTGCACCGTGCGACGGCGAGGTGAGCGAGATTTATCCCCAGGAGGGTGAACTCGTGGCCATGGGCACTCCCATCATGTCGATAGCCAAGCTCGATGACATGTGGGTAAGCTTCAGCGTACGAGAGGAGGAACTCAATGATCTGCCCATGGGCAAGGAAGTGAACGTGCGCATCCCCGCCCTGAACAACATGCAGACCAAGATGTCGGTCTATTATATCCACGACATGGGCTCTTATGCCACCTGGCAGGCCGCCAAGGCCCAGGGCCAGTACGACAGCAAGACCTTCGAGGTCAAGATGCGCCCCGTGAGCAAGGTGCCCAACCTGCGCCCCGGCATGTCGGTATTGCTTGAGAAATAGTCAACTGAACAGCAAGAAAGAGAGAAACTCATGATACTGAGATACATAGGGCAATCTTTCAAGCGCGGGTGCATACAGCTCGTGCGGCGTCCCATGTATTTCCTGCTGATTGTTATCATGCCGTTGCTCAGTGCCTGGTTCCTGCTCGACCTGATCAAGGACGGAAGCGTGCAGCGCGTGCCCGTGGGCATCGTGGACCTGGACAACAGCATCATGTCGCGCCAGGTGTCACGCACGTTGAACGGCTTCCAGCAGGTCAACATCTGCCATCGCTACAGCAATTTTGCCGAGGCGCGAGACGCCGTGCAGCGTGGCGAGGTGCTGGGCTTCTTCATGATTCCTGAATATCTCGAGGAGGAAGCATTGGGTGGCCGCCAACCCGTGGTGAGCTACTATGTGAACTATGCCTACTATGCGCCGGCATCAATGCAGTACAAGGGCTTCAAGACCATGTCGTTGCTGGCCAACGGCGCCATTGTCCAGACTGCCTTGCGCACGGTGGGAGTCCCCAGTGAGAAGATTGCGGCTACCTTGCAGCCCTACCAGAACCATGTGCACATGCCCGGCAACCCGTTCACCAACTATAACTTCTACTTGAACTCGACCTTTGTGCCGTGTTTCCTGTCGCTGTTTATCTTGCTGGTGACTGCCTTCTCGCTGGGCATGGAGTTGAAGTCGGGCCTCAGCAGGCAGTGGCTCAAGACCTCGGGCAACAGCATGTTCCTGGCCCTGCTGGGGAAACTCATGCCTCAGACGGTGCTCTTTACCGCTGTGGGCTGGTTCATCCAGTGGATGATGTTCCGCTGCTTTGATTTCCCGCTCAACTGCAACCCGTGGAACATGCTCAGCGCGATGTTCCTGCTTGTGGTGGCCAACCAGTCCTTTGCCGTGCTGATGTTCTGCTTTGTGCCCAACTTCCGTTACGGCACGATGTTGTGCACCCTGCTGGGCATGGTGTCGTTCTCGTTTGCAGGATTTTCCTTGCCACAGGAGGCCATGTACCCCTGGGTCGAGGCGTTGGGCTTTGTGATGCCCATCAAGTATTATTTCCTCATCATGGTCGATCAGGCATTGAACGGCATCGACCTGTACTATTCACGATTCTATTATGCGGCACTCATCGGGTTCACTATACTGCCCATGCTCTTGTCATGGCACTTGAAGAAAGAGTGTCTCAACCCGGTTTATGTGCCTTGATGAAATATGACCGACAAGATTAAACATAGCCGCCTGTTCATGTGGTTTATCCAGGTGCTCAGGGTGTGTGGACGCGAGTTGCTGCTGGTGTTCCGTGACGAGGGTGTGGTCATCTTTTTCCTGGTGCTCAATGCGGTCTATCCCGTGCTCTATGCCCTCATCTATAATCCCGAGGTGGTGCGCGACGAGGCCGTAGTGGTGGTCGATGACAACCGCACAGCCCATAGCCGTGAACTCATCCGGCGCATGGATGCCACCCAGGAGGTGGACATTGTGGGCTATGCCGCCAACATGCAGGAAGCCCAGGAGGCGATGCATCGCAAGGCATGCTACGGCATCCTGTATGTGCCGCGTGACTTCGGGCAAAGCCTCGGCAGGGGCGACCAGGGCCATGTGTCCCTCTATTGCGACATGAGCGTGATGATGCGCTACAAGGCCATGTTTACCGCTCTCACCAATGTCACCCAGGCGATGGGCAACGAGCACCTGAAGGCCATTGTCGAGCCCGTAATCAACATGAGCGGCAGCATTATCGAGAGCAGGCAGGTGCCCGTGGGCAACCCCGCGATGGGTATTGCCAGCGCGGTGCTGCTGTTCATCCTGCCACTGGTGCTGCAGCAGAGCATGATACTGGGCATTGCCATGCTGCATGGCGGCAGCATTGAGCGCCGCCGCCGCAACGGCGGGCGCGACCCCATGGCAGTGGATGCCTGTGCCAGCGCGACCGTCGTTGGCAAGATGATGTGCCATCAGATCATCTATGTCATCCCCGTCATCTATGTGCTGCACTATGTGCCGCTCTTCTTCGGCTTCCCGCAATATGGCGACTTCCTGCACATCGCCTGTCTGGCCGTGCCGTTCATTATGGCCGTGTCGTTCATGGGGCAGACGCTGCAGGCCTTTGTCAACGAGCGCGAGAGCGTGTTCCTGCTGTTTGTGTTCTCGTCGGTGGTATTCGTCTTCTTGACCGGTGCTTCGTGGCCGCGTTATCTGATGTCGCCCTTGTGGTATGTCGTGGGAGACTGTGTCCCGGCAACTTGGATGAGCAACGCCTATGTGCTCATGCAGTCCAATGGCGCCACCCTTTACCAGGTATCTCATCCCTACTGGATGCTGTGGCTGCAGGTTCCCGTCATGTTCATCCTGGCCTATATGGTCGAGCGTTTCGTCAGCCGTCGCCGCTATCGCTCATGGATTGCCGCCAGCGAGGACAATCCCCGCATTCTCACCCGCATCGACCTCGCCAAGAACGGCGTGGGCTGAAATCAATTACCAGCCATGCTGAGGCCAGAAGTGATATATCCTGGAGGCTCGAGGGTGATGACGTGGCGGCTCGAGGAAGATGCGCCGCAACTGCTGGCGATGTGCCGTGAAAAGGAAATTCCTGTTGAAGATATTGTTGACTTGCCCGTGAAGCGGCTGCGCGAACGGGCGGCCGAGCGGCTGTTGCTGTACCACGCCTTTGCACACCCTGCCGCATTGCTGCACGATGGGCAAGGGGCACCGCTGGTTGATGGGGAGGATGTGAATATAAGCATCACCCACACGCCGCGCCTGGTGGCCGTCGCCATCGATGAGCGCAGGGTCATCGGCATTGATGCTGAACAGGCGGACAGGCAGCAGGTGCTGCGTGTGCGCGACAAGTTCCTCAATGCCGCTGAACAACAATTCATCGCCCCCGATGACCAGGCCGCGCATGTTATCGCCTGGACGGCCAAGGAGGCCATTATCAAGGCCGAACGCAACAGCGCACTCGACTGGACCGACGGCATCACACTCGAGCCGTTTGTGCCCCAAGCAGACGAAATCGCGCTGCAGGCGCGTTGCGGCGACAGCCGCTATCAGTTGATATCCCGTGCTGTCGAGGGGCACTACATCACGGTTGCATCCCAATCTGGCGGGCTGGTGCAATAAAACGGCTCTTTTATCGTTATGATTATAAAACTTAATGTGTGCATTTTTAGGGGAATCCGTCAGTAATCCCCACGAAGTGCACCTTAACACTATAGTGACAACGACGATGAGAAAAAAGATGAAATACGTTATCCGCATGGCCACCTGCCTGGCATTGATGGCTGGTTGCGCCTTAACGGCAAGGGCTCTGGACAAGGAGTACTATGCGCCTAACAGCAAGCTCGCTGCGGGCAAGTGGGTCAAGGTCGCGGTCAAGGAGAGTGGCATCTACCAGATCACTGCCGATGACATCCGCAGTTGGGGACTGGGTACCGACTTGTCGCAGATTCATGTGTTCGGGTACGGTGGAGCACCGCTCAGCGAGACGATGAGGGGCGACAACTATGCCGATGACCTGCCCCAGATGCCCATCGTGCGCGCTGGCGACCGCATCCTGTTCTATGCCCAGGGACCCGTCACGTGGGATTACTTGGACGACAGTTTCACACAGGTGCAGGTGCAGCATCCCTATGCCAACCAGGGCTCCTATTTCATCACCAACGACTCGCGCTTCAACGATATCGACATCACCCGCGCCGACAATGCGCCCACGGGTACTGCGGTAACGACCTATACCGAGCGCCTCTACCACGAGCAGGACATCATCAACCCTGGCGAGACAGGGCGCGTATATCTGGGTGAGGACTTCAAGAGCCGTAAGAGCCAGACTTTCAGGTTCGACCTGAATGGTTTGGTCTCTGGCAGTAAAGTGAAGACCTACACCGTGTTTGGTGCCAACACCTCCAGTGCCAAGAGCTCGGTGGCCCACAGCTATAACGGTACTCCGCTGCCCGTCACCGATGTCATTAATACCGTGTCGGCTGGTGGACATTCCCACTACAAAATTTCGGAGTCAACCAACGCATTCACCCTCGACGGCACCACGTCGCTGGAGTATGGACTCACTTTTTCCTGCCCTGGTACGGTCGAGTTGGCTCGCCTTGATTTCATCACTGTCAACTATGAACGTCAACTGGCGCTCAAGGACGGTAGCCTGACCTTTGGCATTCACGATGCCGCCGGTTCCACACAGTATGTGGTCTCAGGTGCCGGCTCCACGACCCGCGTGTGGGATGTCACCTTGCCCTTTGCTCCGGTGCAGCTCAATGCCCAGTTCAACGACGGCACGGTCGCTTTTAGCCCGGCAGTCATGGGCCGCCGCGAGTTTGTGGCCTTTGACGAGTCAGGCACTTATTCTCATCCCGTTTTTCAGGAAGATGTGAGCAACCAGGACATCCATGGTGAACCCGTCCCCGACATGATTATCGTGGCCCCTGGTGCCTATCTCGAGCAGGCAAAGCGTGTTGCCGACCTGCACGAGCAGTATGACGGATTCAGGGTGCTGGTCATTGAGCAGGAGAAGGTCTACAATGAGTTTTCCAGTGGCACCCAGGACGCGATGGCCTATCGTCGCCTGTGCAAGATGTTCTATGACCGCGGCACCAGTGAGGATGGACACAAGCTGGGTTACTTGCTGCTGTTTGGCAATGGCTCCTATGACAACCGCCTGATAGGCACCAACGCCAGTGCCTTGAGCTATCCCCACCTGCTCACCTGGCAGACATTGACAAGCAACGAGGACGACTATTCCATCACGACCGATGATTTCTTTGCCGTTCTTGCCGATGGCTCAAGCATCAGCACCAACAGCAAGATGGATATTGCCGTTGGCCGCATGATTGTCAAGAGCGTGGCCGAGGCGCGCACCGTGGTGAACAAGCTGGTGAACTATGTCACCAAGCCCGACTATGGCTCATGGAAGAACAAGGTGCTCATGGTTGCCGATGACGAGAATGGCGGTGACCACATGAAGCAGTCGATGTGGCTGGTCGATAATGCGCAGAAAAACGGAGGCCAGGATATGGTCTATAACTATGTCTTTACCGACGCCTTTAATGCGGTGAGCGAGGGCGGCTCTCGTGCCTATCCCGAGGCGCGCAGCAAGATGTTCAACACCCTCAAGGAGGGTGCCTTGTGGTGGAACTATGTGGGTCACGCGAGCACCCAGAACTGGACGGGCGAGGGACTGATGATGCGCTCCGACGTGGAGACACAGCTCTTCTACCGTCACCTGCCCGTGCTGTATGCCGCTACCTGCGAGTACACCCGGTTTGATAACACAACTCTCTCCAGCGGAGAGCGCATCTTCCTGAATGCCAACGGTGGAGCCGTCACCGTAATCTGTCCTGCCCGATTGGCCTATGTGCAGGGCAATGGCTACCTGACACGCAGCGTGGGGCGTTATCTTTTCTCGAGGGACGAGAATGGCAAGCCTCGACGCGTGGGCGACATCATCCGTTTGGCCAAGAATGACCAGTACTCAGTTGACCCCGAGGAGTATAACAAGCAGCGATTCTTCTGCATCGGGGATCCTGCCATGCAGCTGGCCTATCCCACCTATACTGCCCAGGTCGAGACCATCAACGGGAAACCCGTTGATTCCACCAAGAGGCCCGACACCTTCAAGGCTCGTGAACAGGTGGAGTTTGCCGGCAAGATTGTTGGCGAGGACGGTGAGCTGGCGTCCAACTTCAACGGCACGATCATCTCAACGCTGTTCGGTCCGGAACAGTCGATCGAGACCCACGGTTATGGCGACATGAAGGGCAACCCGTTTATCTACCAGGACCGCCCCAACCGGTTGGCTATCAATGTCGATACCGTAGTGGGTGGCCGCTTCAACGTGCGAGTCATCATCCCCAGCGAGGTCAACCACGACGACTATGACAACTACAGGCCGTCGATGATCAACCTGTATGCCTATGACAGGCTAAATCGACTCGAGGCCAAGGGTGCCGACACCACTTTCTACATCTATGGCTACGCCGATGAGTTGGTGGCCGACACGATTGGACCCCAAATCATCACCATGGGACTCAACGACGTGAACTTTGTTGATGGTGCCGATGTCAACGAGTCACCCTTGTTCCTTGCCACCATCAGCGATGAGAGTGGCGTGAACTTCTCGTCGGCGGGTATCGGCCACAGCATGACGCTCACCCTTGATGGCGTCACCAGTTATAATGACTTGTCGAGTTTCTATACGCCCATGTTTGCCGAGCAGGGCACTCTGGGAAGCATTTCCTATCAATTGGACGACCTGGCCAAGGGGCCTCACACGCTGCGGCTGCGCGTGTGGGATGTGTACAACAACGTGGGCGAGAAGACCATCACATTCAATGTGGTCAACGGGTTGGCTCCCGAGATTGCCGATGTCTATTGTGCTGCCAATCCTGCCAGCGTCGAGACCTCGTTCTATGTCAAGCACAACAGGCCCGACGCCGTTGTGACGGTTACCATCGAGGTCTATGACCTGATGGGCCGCAGGGTGTGGGCCACTACCCAATCGGGCCGCAGTGACATGTACACCTCGATACCAGTCACCTGGGACTTGACCGACACCGGCGGACGACGGGTTCCCCGCGGCATCTATGTCTATCGAGCCACCATCACGACCGACGGTATCAAGGAAGCTACCAAGGCCAAGAAACTTGCCGTCACAGGTGAGTAAAACACGGTGAGAAATATTGGTCAGGCCCGACCTGCTGTCGATGCAGGTTGGGCCTGATATTTTGTTATAGCTGTGTCATGAGATGAGGGCGGTGGGATAGATATCCGAGCAGCCTATTGCCCACCTTAGCGATAACGATTTTTAACCGCTTGGTAAACAACTTGTTGAGCGATCGATCACGGGAGCGACATGGCTTCCAACCTTGCACAAAAGATGTTAAAATCGGCTCGGATTTCAATAAAATGCCATCCAAAATGGCTGATATTGCGAAAAATAAGGTAAATTTGCGGGTTAATTGTATCCAGACCAGATGAACAAAACTAAGAATAACGATAACAAGACAATATTGCCTGAGCCCACAATCAGGAGGTTGCCTTGGTATTTGTCCTACGTGAGGATGCTCGACAACTTGCATGTCGAGTATGTTTCCTCGACACAGATTTCCAATGAGCTGGGCGTTCAGTCGTCCCAGATTGCCAAGGATTTGTCATTCCTTAACATTAGAGGCAAGACGCGCATCGGCTATGAAGTGCATAGCCTTGTGAAAGAGCTCGAGGATTTCCTGGGATTTAACCGCCACCACGATGCCGTGGTGATAGGAACCGGTAGCCTGGGAACGGCATTGATGCAGGACCATGGTTTGGAACATTATGGCCTGAATATTGTGGCAGGATTTGACGTGCGTCAGGAAGTCATCGGGCAGCGCCTGGGAGGCATGCCTGTGCACGATATCAACGACCTGGCGGCATGGCAGCGTGAACATGGGGTCTCCATCGCCATCCTCACGGTGCCCGTCGAGCGGGCGCAGGAGACAGCCGACCTGGCCATCGCCAGCGGCATGACGGCGATATGGAATTTCACTCCCTATCGCATCAAGGCTCCCGACGATGTCGTGATTGCCAACACGTCAATCTACGCCCATCTGGCCATCATTTACAACAGGATGCACAACACGAGCATCGGCACCGCTAAACAGTGATACAGGGCAGGACGCTCATAGTGCTAAACCAGTCAATAACGGCATGAAGGTCATCGGTTTCACAGGCAATTATGATGCTCAGGGTAACACGTCACCCGAGAGCTATCTCATGGCCGACTCCTCGATTCTGTTCACGGGAAGACCTTTCTTTGTGCCCGACTTTGCGCGAGGCTTTGTGGCGCGCCCCACGATTGTCGTGCGCACCGGCCGGCTTGGCAAGGCCATCGCTCCCAAGTTCGCCAGCCGTTACTGGGATGCCTTCACGGCAGGATTCTCGGTGCAGGCGGTAGACGACAGCGACGGCAGGCTCGCCGCGCTCGACAGGGCCTTTGACGGAGCTGCCATCGTGGGTGAATGGGTGGCAGCCGCCGATGTGGACGACATGCTCACCACAGCTGTGACGCTGAAGGTGAATGACGGCTTGGCTGCCAGTTGCTCCCTGGCCGACATGTCCCACCCGCTTGACCAATTGCTGGCGGCAGTGAGCACGCGCTGCAGCATCAAGATGGGTGACCTGCTGTTCACGGGTGATGCGGGCGATGCCCACGTGCTCACGCCCGGTGACCGCCTGACGGCGACCATCGCAGGGCGGCAGGTGCTTGACGTGAAAGTGAGATTATAACAATACAACATAGCTCGAGATAAACTAAAATCATCATAACGGATTATGAGCAAACAGACAAAACTTAAACTTGCATGCGTGGCAATCATGGCACTCTTGTGTGTCGGCTACGCGAGTGCCTTCAGCACTTCCATGTATGCTAACAATTCCAGGCTCTCGACGGGCAAGTGGATCAAAATCACTGTCCCCGAGAGTGGCATGTATGAGATCACTTACGATGAGCTTCGTGAGATGGGTTTCAACAATCCCGAACAGGTCAAGGTCTACGGTCACGGCGGCAACCGCATCAATGAGTTGCTCAATGGGTCGGCTATTGATGACATCAAGCCCGTTCCCATCCTGCGCACCGGCGACAAGATCTGTTTCTACGGCAATGGACCCATTTCCATGTCCATCGCCGACTACAGCACTACGCCCCATTTCACGCGTGTCTTTAATCCCTATTCTCAAGTGGGATGCTACTTCCTGAACGAGAATGGAGAAGCCGACACCACGCCTTCCAAGAAGTCGATTGTAACCGTCAGCAACTATATCGACAAGTCGTCGAGTCTCAACTTCTTCTATCACGAGAATGAGCAGGTGTCCATCAGCAGTTCGGGTAAGGAAATGCTGGGTGAGGACTTCACCAACGAGAAGTTGCTCATCGATTATGAGCTGCCCGGCCTCGCCGACAGCACGGTTGTTGTCCAGACTTGTATTGCAGCTACAGCCGATGAAATCACCTATGCCAACGGCATCATTCACAGTGGCGGTGTGAACGACACGACTTCCTACTCGCTGTCATCGTCGCGCATCTACAAGCCGAGCACCAATGTGTTCTACAACTTCGCCTCGCCCTTTGGCCGCATGAAGTTGACCAAGCCCGCTATATCTGGACAATTCGAGCCGTTGTTGAAGTTCACCACGACCTCGGGTACCGCAACCATCGCACGACTGGACTATGTCATCATCACCTATAATCGCCAGAACATCATCCAGGAGAATGAGCACAGCCAGTTCCTGATGGGTTACAACATGACAAGGGGCAACGAGCGCTTCATGCTTCCCAATGCATCGAGCAACACGATAGTGTGGTACCTGGGCAATACCAATGCTCCCCAACTGGTGACGACTCAGCCCTACAATGATGAGGGGGGCCAAGGCCTGGCCTTCTTCTCGGTGGGAGCGGTGAGTTCCCAGTATGTGGCATTTGATCCCACGGGCACCTTGAAGAAGATTTCTTCATTCGAGACTGTCGAGAACCAGAACCTGCATGCCATGCCGGTTCCCAATATGCTCATCATTACCGACAAGATGTTCATGGAGCAGGCGCAGCGTGTGGCCGACCTGCATGCGGCCATCGATGGCATCAGTGTAGCTGTCGTTGACCAGAACCAGGTGTTCAACGAGTTCTCGAGCGGTACCCGTGACGCCATGGCTTACCGTCTGTTGTGCAAGATGCTTTACGACCGCGACAAGACCAAGTTCAAGAATCTCTTGCTCTTTGGCACCGGCTCGTTCGACAATCGCGAGTTCCAGGGTAAGCATCCTGGCAACCTGCTCACCTATCAGAGCGACAACAGTAACTACGAGGCCTATACCTTCACCACCGATGACTTCTTCGGCCATCTCGAGGACAACTCAGGCTCTGATGTCGCAAGCTCTGTCTTGAGCATCGGCGTGGGCCGTATCACCTGCGGCGACGTTGACGAGGCCAAGAGCGACGTAGATAAGCTCGTGGAGTATTATGCCAATCCCGACTACGGCGTGTGGCGCAACAACACCATGGTCATTGGCGATGACCAGGATGGTGGTATGTACATGTTCCAGGGCGAAGGCTACAAGCACCTGATTGACAATGAACTGGGTACGGGTATGCACGTCAACACCGTGTATGACGGACAGTATGCGCGCTCCAACACCGAGCCCAACCAGAGCGACTATAACCGCAAGACGGCCTCCGAGGCCAAGCAGCGCTTGAGCAATCTGTTCAAGGATGGTATGTACTTCTCTACCTACGTTGGCCACGCTGGCCCCATTGCCTTTACCAGGGCCAACTACATGTGGGTAACCCGTGACGTCGTGAGCACATCCTATCCCCATCTCCCCATCATGTCAACGGCTTGCTGCGATGTCGCACACTTTGACGGCGACACGCGTGGTATAGCCGAACTCATGTTCCACAAGCGTGACGGTGGCGCTATCGCCCTGTTCACCTCATCGCGCATGGTATATGCTTCCGAGAACGATGTCTGGAACCGCTTCCTGATGAGGGGCTTCTTCAGCAACGAAGCCAAGGGCTACATGCCCACTCTGGGCGAGGCATACATGGCCAGCAAGAATGGTTTTGGCTCTTCCAACACCAACAAACTCTCGTTCTTCCTGCTGGGCGACCCCGCAATCAAGGTGAATTATCCCTTGTCGTTGTTCAACATCACCCAGGTCAATACCACCAACATGACCGACAGTCAGGCCGTGGCTCAAATCAGCCCCCTCTGCAAGTTTGACATCAAGGCTCAGGTTGTTGATGCCGACGGTAACCTGGATACCAGCTTCAATGGCGATGCCACGGTAACCCTCTATGATGGCCAGACGTTGTTCACCACGTTGAGCTTCACCGTTGGCACCTCGAGCACGACGCGCGACATCTACACACCGCGTGAGAAGCTTGCCGAGATTTCAGGTCGTGTCGTCAACGGCCAGTTCTCGGGCTCGATGATTGTCCCCAAAGCTCCGCAGGCCAAGAACGACAGCGTGCTGCTCCGCGTCTATGCCCACAAGGATAACAGCGACCGCATGGTCAACGGTTTTACCAAGAAGATCTTGATGCTCCCCTATGATGAGGATGCCGCAATCAATGACAATCAGGCTCCCGTGATTGATGCCATGTACATCAACGATGAGTCGGGATTTGCTGCCGGCAATGTTGTGGGTAGCTCCTCGGTGCTCTACATCACCGCGTCTGATAACGAGGGCATCAATGTTCAGCCCAACACGGTAGACAACACCATGAGCCTCATTCTGGATGACGGCAAGAGCTCCTATGCCGATGTGACTTGCTATGCCACAATGGGCGAGGACGGCAAGGTAATCAATATCGAGTTCCCCCTGAGCAACCTGAGCGATGGCATGCACACCATCACCTACACGGTCTATGACATGGTGGGCAACTGCACTACCCGCACCATCACCTTCATGGTCGGACAAACCGGTCGCATGGAGCTTGTGGCCGACGTGCTGCCCGCTTACCTGGATGGTGAGGTCAACTTTGACCTGGACACCGACCTGTTGCAGACTCCTGACGTTATTGTCCGTGTCACCGATGCCACCGGTAAGCTCGTTTGGATGAAGGAATCGTCTAGCTTCCCCGTGACCTGGAACATGAGGGACATGAGCGGCAATAAGGTTCCCGCAGGACTGTACCGCTACTTCGGTACCTACAATGACGGCACCAACCATGGCGGCACCGCCATCAACAAGCTCATCGTCCTTGATCCTCTCAAGGTGGCCCAGGCCAATTGATGAACAGGTAACAGGATTGAATATGCACCACGCGGGAGAGCCATGCCGGCTCTCCCGCGTGGCCGTTGATGAGTGCTCCGGTCAAGGGCACCTGCACTAAAACAGTATTGCGACTACACCGTGATGGTGTAGCCGCAATAGCTGTATTTGTCTTCAATTACTCGCCAGGAGCGATTGCGCCAGTGGGGCAAGCGTCAGCACAAGTGCCGCAGTCCAAGCAGGTATCGGGATCAATCTTGTAGATGTCGCCCTCGCTGATAGCATCGGCAGGGCATACTGACTGGCAAGTACCACATGCCACGCAGCTGTCAGAAATTACATAAGCCATATTCGTGAGTATTAAAGTGAATTAATTAATAATAATTATAAAGTGTAAAAAGTAAACAGTGCGGCAAATGTACTGCTTTTATTTGAATCAATAATCCTTTTATGCCTTTTTTTCTGTGTTTACTGTTGTTTTTTTGTTCAACATGCCTCAAAACTCGTCTTTTTTTCGTACCTTTGATGGTATCGATACAGGAAAGTTTAATGTATATCTGATTATTCCCGCGTTATGAATAACATCGACTGGAAAGATGCCCTGGGCAAGGCCTTCAATATGCCCGTCAATGACTCGACAACAAGCGACGACAACGTGGCGCCTCCCGACAAGGGCGATGCCCTGCAGCAACAGGGCAATACCCGTCTTGACATCGTGCTCGAGCGCAAGGGCAGGGCTGGCAAGCAGGCGACTATCGTCACAGGCTTTAAATGCGACGAGGCCGCTCTCAAGCAAGTGGCATCGGCTATCAAGAGCTCTCTGGGGGTGGGTGGCAGTGCCCGCGGGGGCGAGATCCTCATTCAGGGCGATTTCCGTCAGCGTGTGCTGGAGCAACTCAAGTCCATGGGCTTTAAGGCCCGCATCATTTGATAATCATCATGAGCGACACAACCATTGGCAATCACCGCAACATGCTGGTCATGAAGGCATCGGCGGGCTCAGGCAAAACCTATAACCTGGCTCTGCAGTACATCAAGCATCTCTTGTTCTCCACCGGCGAGGATGGGGCCCTCGTGCCGCGGCGGGCCAGGGGTGATGAGCGCATCCTGAATGCACACCGCCTCTTGCTGGCCATCACCTTTACCAACAAGGCCACCGATGAGATGAAGGCCCGCATCGTGGCCGAACTGTTCAGGCTGTCTCGCCCCGACCTTGAGAGCGACTATCTCGACACATTCATGTGCGAGTCATCACTGCCCGAGAGCGATGTGAGGACACTGGCGCGGCAGGCACTCAACGAGTTGCTGTTCGACTACAGCAACTTCAACGTCAGCACCATCGACTCGTTTTTCCAGTCGATTTTGCGCAATTTCGCGCGCGAGCTGGACCGTGACTTCAACTATGACATACAGCTCGAGGAGGACTATGCCGTGCGCGTGGCGGTCCACAATTTCCTGCTGTCGCTGGGACGGGAAGACAAGCCCACCCAGGTCGACCAATGGGTCAAGGATTACCAGAGCCACTTGCTGCATGAGCGCGACGAGAAGAAGCAATGGAAGTTCTTTGACGACGGGGGAGACCTGGCAAGATTTGCCAAGCAGATCAATTCCGAGGCATTCCGCAGCCGCATGGAGGACATCCGGGCCTATCTGGGGCATGTCGATGACAATGGCGACTTCCACAGCGATTTCAAGGCCATCAGGACTTTCATGAAGTCTGTCGGCAGGGCTAAACAGGACTGCGAGCAACAGGCCGCCTCGACACTCGAGGAGTTGCGTGCGGCGGTGGAAGCCCACAGCCAGGGCCTGAGCGGGTCGATGACGCTTGGCAAGTGGCTCAAGAAGGAAGCCGGGGAGCCTTTGGCCGACACCCTCATGGGAGCCGACCGCGACAACGTCAGCAGGCAGTTCAAGAAGGGCGGTTTGCCCGCCGATGAAGTCATCGACCGCTTGCTCGGCCTGGTCTCGGGCTATTTCAAGTACAAGCTCACCGCCGATTTTCTCACCCACATCAATGACAATCTGGGCTTATTGGGCATGCTGGCAATGATCGATATCTTCCTGGAGGACTACAGGCACGAGACCAACTCCATTCTCATCGGTGACACCAACCAGCTCATCGGCACGGTGCTTGAGAGCGGTTCCGATTTCGTCTATGAGCGCATAGGCACAGCCATCGCCCATTTCATGATCGACGAGTTCCAGGACACAAGCACCAAGCAATACGAGAATTTCAGGGGGCTGTTGCGCGAGAGCCTGGCCGGCGGCAATTTCAATATGCTCATTGGTGATGCCAAGCAGTCGATTTACCGTTTCCGCAATGCCGATCCCACCGTCTTTCGCGATAGGGTGGATGCCGATTTCAAGGACGATATTTACCGCCCGCCTGTCAAGCCGGGAGAGCCCACGTCAACCAATTACCGCAGCTCCCGGAACATCATCGAGTTCAACAACAGGTTGTTCACGGCGATGCTCGGTGAATATAACGGCACCGCCGAGGTTGCCGCTACCTATGCCGACGTGGAACAAGGCAAGCCGGCCAGTGTCGACAGGAAGGTTCCAGGATATGTCCGCCTCATGCTGGGCGGCTATGGCCAGCTTGTGGAGCCGGGCCGCTCGGACGTGAAGGTGTACGACATCCTGCCCGATTATCTGCTGCAGCTACATGAACGCTATGATTGGGGGCAGATAGGCATCCTGGTGAACACCAACACCATCGGCAACAGGGTGGTCGAGTGCATCCTCGAGCACAACAAGCAAGCGGCTCCCGACCAGCACATCAGCATCATCTCGGGAGAATCCCTGCTGCTCAACAACTCATCCACCATCAGGCGCATCATCGCCATGTTGCGCTTTATCGACGTCAGCCACTTCGGGAGCGAGGAGGATGACAATGATGCTGCCGACGCCGACGGTGCCACCTCCAAGGCTGGAGACATGCAGCGGCGATTGCGCCGCAAGCGTGAGAGCGACCAGCGGCTGTATACCGCGTTGAGCATGTTTATCAGCCAGGTGTCGGCCGACAAGTCTGGCGATCCGCGGGTCATCGGCAAGAAACTGGACGACTGCTTGAACGCCATGTCATCGGGACAGCTGCCCAACGACGGGGAAAACGGCACCAATGCCGCATCCAATCAAGACATGCTCAGCTCCCTGCTGCCGCCGCCAGGCGAACTCACCACGCTGGTGAGCATCGTCGAGACGATTATTGCGGCATTCAAGCAGGATGCCTCGGCTGCCGTGGATGTGGACGCCGAGACGGCTTTCCTGCTCGCATTCCAGGACACGGTGATGAAATTCTCGGCCCAGCAGGGCGGTGGAAGCGTGCGTCAGTTCCTCAAGTACTGGGACGAGAAGAAAGGCTCGCTCGCCGTGAGCGGAGCCGATGGCGGCGATGCCATCAACATCATGACCATCCACAAGGCCAAGGGACTCGAGTTTGATTGCGTCGTCATCCCCGAGGCTACTTGGAACCTCACGGGTAATCCCCGTGAAGTCTCCTACTGGATGCCTCGTGAGGCCTTTGCCGAGGCGCTCAACACCTTACCCGTCAACCCTGACGAGTGGGACACCGGCTCGTTGCCGCCACTGCTCAACGTGAGCAAGAAGGCGTCTCTCGCGCTCAATAAGTGTGGACTGCTTGATGGCCAGGCGCGCGCCTTTGTGCGCAAGCAGCAGGCCGACGTGCTCATCGATAACCTCAACAAGACCTATGTGGCTTTCACGCGCCCGCGCAACGAGTTGCACATCCTGAGTGCGCAACCCAGCAGCTCATGGAAGCCAGGCAAGGCCTTGGTCGACAGGGATCCCGCCAAGAATCTGTCAGAGCTCATGTCGCTGCTTGCTCCCGTGGTGATGACGCCAGTGGCAAGCCAAGGTGGCGCATTGCCCACAATATATGAATTTGGAGAGTTGTCCACACGCGACGACATCCAGTTGCGGCGCTCCCATGATACACCCGACGGTCAGCGCGTCAATGTCAGCCACTACCCTGTCATGCCATTGCCATCCAGCCTGCGGGTCAGGGTTGAGAACGCTTCCAGTTCACGCATCGAGGCCGGAATCAGGCTGCACAGCCTGTTGAGCCGCGTCACCGACCGCAACGACGTGGACCGCGTCATCGATTGGGGGCTCAAGCATGGCATTATCACCGGCGATGCCGATGACATCTGTGGCATCGACAAGGTGAAGGCCAACGTGCGCGTGCCCATCATGGATCCCGACAGCCCGGTTGCCGCCTGGTTCGACCCCGCCAACCGCGTCTACAGCGAGCGCACCATCACCAGTGCAAGCACCAGCTTGTTCGCTGTCCACGGCATCGAGAACCTGCGTCCTGACCGCATCGTCCGCCGCCCCGACGGCACAATCCTCGTCATCGACTACAAGAGCGGCCGCCGCAACGACAAGCGCTATCTGCGCCAGATTGCGGGTTACATGGCCAAGTTGCGTGCCATTTTCCCTGATGCCTCCATTGCAGGCCGCATCTGGTACGTCACCCACCGCCTCGTCCTCGACCACAACGGCCATACCCTTACCCGGTGGTGATTGGATACACCCCTAAAAAAACTGCAACATTATAATTATTAGGTGATGTGAGCCATAGACCCGCATCACCTGTTGGCTTTTATCGTGATGGATTCTCTTGTGGCTGGTCTCGGGAAGCACAAGTCTGACTGAAAACTGGCTACCTACAGCCTTCAACTGAAAAACTTTTCGTATCTTTGCCAATTAATTGGCGAAGATAGGCTGCGCCTCGGCATAAAATCAAGTAAACTTGATTGTTCTGCGCTCGACTTGCACTATCTTTGCAGTTCAAACCAAAAACAAAGGAGAATATGATGTCAATAGATACTATACTTGCCCAGGCCACTGCCCTGGCGGTAAAGGAGTTGTATGGCGTGGATTTCCCCGCCGAGAAGATTGTTCCGCAGACGACCAAGAAGGAGTTTGAGGGCAACGAGACGATTGTGGTGTTCCCGTTCTTGAAGGCGTCGCGCAAGGCGCCCGACGCAACGGCCCAGGAAATCGGCGAGCACATGGTAGCCCACTGCGATGCCGTTGAGAAATTCAACGTCATCAAGGGATTCCTGAACATCACTATCAAGCCTTCGTTCTGGACGGGCGTTCTGAAGCATGTGGCATCGACTCCCGACTATGGCTTCACGGCTGTCACCGGCGACAGCCAGCTGGTGATGATAGAGTACTCATCGCCCAACACCAATAAGCCCCTGCACCTGGGACATGTGCGCAACAACCTGCTGGGCTACAGCCTTTCCAAGATCATGGAGGCCAATGGCTACAAGGTTGTCAAGACCAATATCGTCAACGACCGCGGCATCCACATCTGCAAGTCGATGTTGGCTTGGCTCAAGTGGGGTGACGGCGCAACGCCCGAGTCTACGGGCAAGAAGGGTGACCACTTGATAGGCGACTTCTATGTGGCATTTGACAAGCACTACAAGGCCGAGGTCAAGGAACTGGTGGAGAAGGGCATGAGCCAGGACGAAGCCGAGAAGCAGGCTCCCCTCATCCAGGAGGCACATGACATGCTGCGCCGCTGGGAGGCGGGAGACCCCGAGGTGCGCGCCCTGTGGGAAAAAATGAACAATTGGGTCTATGCCGGTTTTGACGAGACCTACCGCCGCATGGGTGTCTCGTTCGACAAGATCTACTATGAGAGCGATACCTATCTTGTGGGCCGCGACACTGTGCTCGAGGGACTTGGAAAGGGGCTGTTCTACCGCAAGGAGGACCAGAGCGTGTGGGCCGACCTTACCGCCGACGGCCTGGACCACAAGCTGTTGCTGCGCAGCGACGGCACGTCGGTCTATATGACCCAGGACATTGGCACCGCCCAGTTGCGCTACAAGGACTATCCCATCGACCGCATGATCTATGTCGTGGGCAATGAGCAGAACTACCACTTCCAGGTGCTCTCGCTGCTGCTCGACAAGCTGGGCTTCAAGTGGGGCAAGGATCTGGTTCACTTCTCCTATGGCATGGTCGAACTGCCCAACGGCAAGATGAAGTCCCGCGAGGGTACCGTGGTCGATGCCGATGAGCTCATGGACGAGATGATAGCCACCGCTACCGAGATGGCTGGCGAGCCCGGGCGCCTGCAGGGTGTGCCCGACGAGGAACGCGCCGACGTGCTGCGCATGATTGGTTTGGGTGCCTTGAAGTACTTCATCCTCAAGGTGGATCCCAGAAAGACCATGCTCTTCGACCCCAGCGAGTCGATTGACTTCAACGGCAACACGGGACCCTTCATCCAGTACACCCATGCCCGCATCCAGTCGGTGCTGCGCAAGAGCGGCGAGGATTACAATGCTGTGGATATCAGCACCGTGGCTCCCAACGACAAGGAAACCTCGTTGATTCAGAAGCTGGCCGACTTCACCACCGCCGTAGCCGATGCCGGACGCAATTACAGTCCCGCCCTCATCGCCAATTACGTCTATGACCTGGCCAAGGAGTTTAACCAGTTCTACCACGACTACAGCATCCTCAAGGAGCAGGACGACCGGGTGCGCGCCTTCCGCCTGCTGCTCAGTGCGACCGTGGCCGACGTCATCAACCGCGGCATGTCGCTGCTTGGCATCGAGGTGCCTGACCGCATGTAAGAGTTGGCATGATTTTTGCCCTTCAACCCAAGGAATAGGGACTAAAAACTAAAACTTAATGATATGAATAACAGGAATGATATGTACAACAACGGCTACCAGACTGCTGTCCAAGCCGAGAATGAAATGTCGCTGCAGCGCTACGTCGCTGGCGTGATGCGCAAGGTGTATGGCAAGATGACTTTGGGTCTCCTGCTCACGGCGATTACCTCGTTTCTGGTGCTCTCGAGCGAGACCGTCTTGGGGTTGATGTTCAGGACAACGGGAACGATTTGGGTCCTGTTTGCCGTGGAACTGGGCTTGGTGTTCTACCTGAGCGCACGCATCGATAAGTTGAGCACTGGCGCGGCCACGATCCTGTTCTATGCCTATAGTGCCTTGAACGGTATCACCCTGACGCCCATCTTCTTGGCCTATACCCACACGTCGATTGCCATGACTTTTGCCATCACGGCAGGCACCTTTGGCGCCATGACCCTGTTTGGCTACGTGACCCGTCAGGACCTGTCCAAGATGGGCAGCATCCTGTTCATGGCCCTCATTGGACTGATTGTTTGCTTGATTGTCAATGTGTTCATGCAGAACTCGATGCTCGACCTGCTGATCAGTGGTGCAGGTGTGCTCATCTTTGTGGGTCTCACCGCATGGGACACCCAGTCGATCAAGCGCATGTGTGCCGAGGCCGACCCCTCGATGATGGGCAAGGTTGCCACGATGGGCGCCTTGAGCCTCTACCTCGACTTCATCAATCTGTTCATCTACCTGCTGCGCTTCTTTGGCAGCCGTGAATGATTGACGCGTTGCAACCGTGACAATACGATACCAGCCCCGATGCCAGCCGCGTCGGGGCTGCTTCATATCAGTTTGAAAAGTAAGCCACCCCTCCAACAGGCACAGAGGCATATCTGATACTTTGGGGCCGGTGGAACGTCCAATTACTTGTGTCAAGATGATTGCCCTTTGGGCAAATTGTTGTACCTTTGTGGGCTCAAATCAAATGGGTAACTAATTTGACCGAATGAAAGAGAACGAGAAACCTGAAAAAGGAAACCAGATTATAGAGGAAGCCGCGCAGGCCGAGTACAAGTACGGCTTTGTGACCGACATCGAGACCGAGGTCATCCCCAAGGGGCTTGACGAGGATGTGGTGCGTCGCATCTCGGCCCTAAAGGGTGAGCCCGAGTGGCTCTTGGAGTTCCGCCTGAAGGCCTATCGCCACTGGCTGACGCTCAAGGCCCCCACGTGGGGCCACGTCCATGTGCCCGAAATCGACTTTCAGGACATCAGCTACTATGCCGCGCCGCGCCGCAAGAGCGAAGGCGAGGTCAAGGAAATCGACCCCGAGTTGAAGAAGACCTTCGACAAGCTGGGCATTCCCCTTGAGGAGCAGATGCGCCTGAGCGGTATGGCTGTCGATGCCGTCATGGACAGCGTGAGTGTCAAGACGACCTATCGCGAGCGATTGGCCGAGCTGGGGGTCATCTTCTGCTCCATCAGCGAGGCGGTGAAGGACTACCCCGACCTGGTGCGCAAGTACCTGGGCAAGGTGGTCCCCTATACCGACAACTTCTATGCCGCCCTTAACTCGGCAGTGTTCAGCGACGGCTCGTTTGTCTATATCCCCAAGGGGGTGCGCTGCCCCATGGAACTGTCCACCTACTTCCGCATCAATGCGGCACAGACAGGCCAGTTTGAGCGCACACTCATTGTCGCCGATGATGATGCCTATGTCTCCTATCTGGAAGGCTGCACCGCTCCCATGCGCGACGAGAACCAGCTGCATGCTGCCATCGTCGAGATTATCGTCGAGGACCGTGCCGAGGTCAAGTACAGCACGGTGCAGAACTGGTATCCCGGCGATAAGGACGGCAAGGGTGGCATCTACAACCTGGTGACCAAGCGCGGGCTGTGCCGCGGTGACCACAGCAAGCTCTCGTGGACTCAGGTCGAGACCGGTAGTGCCATCACGTGGAAGTATCCCAGTTGTGTGCTCAAGGGTGACCACTCGGTGGGCGAGTTCTATAGCGTAGCCCTGACCAACAATTGGCAGGAGGCCGACACCGGCACCAAGATGATTCACCTGGGCAAGAACAGCACCAGCACCATCGTGAGCAAGGGCATCAGTGCCGGCCATAGCCAGAACAGCTATCGTGGCATGGTCAAGATAGCCCCCCAGGCGACCGGTTGCCGCAACTTTACCCAATGCGACAGCTTGCTGTTGAGCGACACCAGCGGTGCCCACACCTTCCCCGTCATCGAGGTGGGTAACGACACATCGGTGGTCGAGCATGAGGCAACGACAAGCAAGATCAACGAGGACCAGATCTTCTACTGCAACCAGCGCGGCATCTCGACCGAGGACGCCGTCGGGCTCATCGTCAACGGCTATGCCAAGGAGGTGATGGCCAAGCTGCCCATGGAGTTTGCCGTCGAGGCTCAGAAACTGCTCAGTGTATCGCTTGAAGGCTCCGTTGGCTGATAAAGAGGTGTAGTGGACCATGGTACAACCACGGTTTACAAAACAAGAAAACGAGAATAAAAATCAATAACAATGTTAATAATTAAGGATTTACAGGCCTCAATCGAGGATAAGCAGATTTTGAAGGGCATCAACCTGACCGTCAAGCCCGGTGAGGTGCACGCCATCATGGGACCCAACGGGTCGGGAAAGAGCACCTTGAGTGCCGTGCTCACTGGAAATCCAGCCTACACCGTCACGGGTGGCAGTGTTGAATTCTATGGCAAGGACCTGCTGGCTCTCTCGCCCGAGGACCGTGCCCACGAGGGACTGTTCTTGAGTTTCCAGTATCCTGTCGAGATTCCCGGTGTGTCTATGGTCAACTTCATGCGCACGGCCCTGAACGAGAAACGCAAATACTTTGGTCAGGATCCCCTCAGCGCAGCCGATTTCTTGAAAATCATGCGTGAGAAGCGCACCATTGTGCAGCTCGACAACAAGCTGGCCTCGCGTGCCGTCAACGAGGGCTTCTCGGGCGGTGAGAAGAAGCGCAACGAGATTTTCCAGATGGCAATGCTCGAGCCCAAGCTGAGCATCCTTGACGAGACCGACAGCGGCTTGGACATCGATGCCCTGCGCATCGTGGCCAGCGGCGTGAACACCCTCAAGAGCAAGGACAACGCCACCATCGTCATTACCCACTACCAGCGACTGCTCGATTACATCAAGCCCGACTTTGTGCATGTCCTGTACAAGGGCCGCATCGTCATGAGTGCAGGACCCGAACTGGCGTTGGAACTCGAGGAGAAGGGCTATGACTGGATTAAGGAACAGGTTGATTCACAGCAATAAGGCGACACGATGAACGCACTACAGCAATATATCGACCTGTATGACCAGAGCCGTGAGGTCATCGAGGAACAGTCGCCCATGCTGCTCAATACCGTTCGCCGCACAGCTCGCGAGCAACTTGAGCATGCACGCTTGCCGCGCAAGGGCAGCGAGGACTATGAGGCGACCGATCTCGAAGCCGTGTTTGCCCACGACTATGGGGTCAACGTCAACCGCCTGCCCTTTGACGCCGACCCTGCCGAGACGTTCCACTGCGACGTGCCCAACCTGAGCACTTGCCTGTACTACACCAGCAACGACGCTTTCCACAGCAGCGCCACTGCCGAGCAAAACATTGGCCAGGTGGTGGTGGAACCGTTCAGCATGGCTGCTGTCGACTATCCCGAACTGATGACCGCCTATTATGGAAAACTGGCGCGGATGAGCGACCCCACCGTGGCGTTGAACAGCCTGCTCGTGCAGGACGGACTGTTCATCTATGTCCCCGACGGTGTCATCGCCGAGCGTCCCATCCAGTTGGTCAACATCTTCAATGCCGCTCTCGACATGATGGTGCAGCGGCGCTTGCTCATCGTTGTGGGCAAGAACGCCGGCGTCAAGCTGCTGGCTTGTGACCACACGCAGAGCCCCGATTACCACTACCTGAACAATCAGGTGGTAGAGATTGTCGCCATGCAGGGCGCCACGGTCGACTACTATGACATGGAGGAGAGCACGCCGCACACCCGCCGCGTCTCGTCAATCTATGTTTGCCAGCACGAGGCCAGCAATGTGCTCATTGACGGCATCACCCTCACCAACGGTTATACCCGTAACAACTACCACGTTGAGGTGAATGGCGAGCATGCCGAGACCCAGCTGCTGGGCATGACCATCGCCAGCGGCGAGCAGCATGTCGACAGCCACACGTTCATCAGCCACAATGCGCCCCGTTGCCACAGCAACGAGATGTTCAAGTATGTCCTCAACGACAATGCGGTGGGTGCTTTTGCGGGCAAGATCCTGGTCAAGCCCGATTGCCCGCGCGTCGAGGCCTATCAGGGCAACCGCAACCTGTGCGGAGCTCCCACAGCCAAGATGTATACCAAGCCACAGCTTGAGATTTATACCGACGACGTGATGTGTTCGCATGGCTCGGCCGTTGGTCAGCTCGACGAGGAGGCTTTGTTCTACATGCGCACGCGTGGCATTGGCATCGACGAGGCCCGCCGGCTGTTGATGCAGGCCTTTGTGGCCGACGTCATCGACGGTGTGCGGCTCGATGCCCTCAAGGATCGTCTTCACTATCTGGTGGAAAAGCGCTTTGCCGGCACCCTGAGCAACTGTGCCGGTTGCATGGCTGCTTGCAACGCTAACAACAAGAAGTAATAAATGGAACCGTTAGACATTCAACGCCTGCGCGAGGATTATCCCATCCTGCAGCGTACAATCGAGGGCCGTCCGCTTGTTTATCTGGATAACGCCGCCACGTCGCAGACGCCGCGCCCTGTGGTCGAGGCCATTGATCGGATGTACTACCACTACAAGGCCAACGTACACCGTGGTGTCCACACCCTCTCGCAGGAAGCTACCGATCTGGTGGAGCAAACCCGTGAGAAGGTGCGCACCTTCATCAATGCCGGCAACATCCAGGAGGTGATTTTCACCCGCGGCACGACCGAGGGGATCAACCTCGTCGCCTCCTCCTTTGGCCAGATGCTCGAGAACGGCGACGAGATCATCGTCACGGTGATGGAGCACCACAGCAACATCGTGCCCTGGCAGCTCATCGGGCAGCGCAAGCGTGTGACCCTGCGTGTCGTGCCCATCGACGACAGCGGCCAGGTGGACATGGAGGCCTATGAGGACTTATTCAGCGAGAGCACGCGATTTGTGGCGTTGGCCCATGTGTCCAACGTGCTGGGCACCGTCAACCCTGTCAAGGAGATGATTGCCATTGCCCATCGACACGGTGTGCCCGTGCTCATCGATGGTGCTCAGGCCGCGCCTCACGTCCCTGTAGATGTGCAGGATCTGGACTGCGACTTCTATGCTTTCTCCAGCCACAAGATGTATGGCCCCGCTGGCGTGGGCATCCTCTACGGTAAGCGTTACTGGCTGGAGAAAATGCCGCCTTATCAGGGTGGGGGAGAGATGATCGGCCAGGTGACATTTGAACGCACCTCCTTTGCCGAACTGCCGTTCAAGTTTGAGGCGGGAACGCCCGACTTTGTCGATATTGCCGCCTTTGGGGCTGCCATCGACTACATCAATGGATTGGGCATCGGCAACATTGCCGCCCACGAGCATCAACTGCTCGAGGCTGCGGTCGAGGGCCTGAAAGGCATCGAAGGCGTGCGCTTGTTCGGCACGGCACCTGGCAAGAGTGGAGTGGTGTCATTCCTGGTGGGCAGCATCAGCAGCTATGACATGGGGCTGTTGCTCGACAAGCTCGGCATAGCCGTGCGCACCGGCCATCACTGCGCCCAGCCTCTCATGGCACGCTACGGCGTGACTGGCATGGTCAGGGCGTCGTTTGCTGTATATAACACGCTCGACGAGGTGGCTGCCTTTGTAGCCGCCACGCGCCGTGTAGCCGCCATGCTGCAGTAGCTTGTTGATGAAAAGCTCTGTTGCAGGGCACATTAGGATAGATTTGTTGAAAAGAAAATTGGATTTATGAGGATGAGTAGATTCCATGTGTTATTGCTCATGATTTTCATGGGCATCATGCCGATATTAGCCGGTACAGGCGATGTGATGGTGGCTGTGGGCGATACAACCATTATGCCCCTCAACGAGATTATCGCCAAGGGCTTGCCGGTGATGTTTGTCGAAACAGTGAATGAGGAAGAACCCACCTGCGACTATGTGTCGGCGCCACCGGGCTGCATGGGTGCCTCCATTACCAATGCGACCAAGGTGCCAGGGCGTTTAGTCATCTATCAGCTCATGAATGGGCTCGACCAGGTGTTGTATGACAGTGGCGACTATGAAAAGAACGTCGGCGGCATGACCATCAAGCTGCGGGGCAACACCAGTGCCTATCAAGACAAGAAACCCTACAAAATCAAGCTGCAAAGGAAGGCCGACCTGCTCCTGCGGGGCAATGATTCCATCTACAAGGACAAGGACTGGCTCCTGCTCAAGGACGACTACTTGACCACGACCGTTGGCTTGAAAGTGAATGAGATAGTGGGCATGGTGTGGACACCGCAGCATCATTTTGTCAATGTGGTCATCAATGGGCGATATCGTGGCATTTATCTGCTGTGCGAGTCGATCAAGCGCAACCCTGATTGCCGGCTGGATGTCGATAAGAGTGCTGGCTATATTTTTGAGTTCGACCCCTACTGGTGGAACGAGGACTTGTATGTCCAATCCTCGTATGCTCCTTCCTATAACTACACCTTCAAGTACCCAGACAGCGAGGACGTTCTGCCCGAGCAACTTGGCTACATGCAGTCGCTGGTGTCCTGCTATGAGCAAAGTGTGAAAAACGGGACTTATTCCGATGTGATCGACGTGGCATCATTTGCGCGCTGGTGCCTTGTACATGATATCATGGGTACCAAAGATGCAGGAGGTGCCAACTTGTATTATTCCAAGTATGACACAACGGCTTCCACTCCTATCGTGATGCCTGTAGCGTGGGACTTTGACATGGCTTTACGGACAACATCAGCATGGTCAAATAGTCATCTCGACCACATGATGCAGTTGATTGATAGTCCTAACCGCGCATTTGTCACCGAGTTTGCTAAGGTTTGGCACGAAATAGGAACTACCCTGCGGCGGAAAATGAATGATTACATGAATGATTTTTGTGACTCTTCTCAAGGGAGAGCAATGCAATCAAGTCTGGAAATCAATAAAATTGTTTATGGCCATGGACCCTCCTCAGTATCTGAGATGGTAAAGGAATTCAGCGGTTGGTTCAATTCACGATACTTTTGGCTAAAATCACACATTCTCCCGATGAATCCATTGGGTGACGTCAATGTGAGTGGCGATGTAGATGTGGCCGATGTGACTGCGTTGATTGCGATGGTGCTGGGTGGTGCAAACAGAGATTCCGCTCCGTGGGCTGCCGATGTGAACGATGATGGATTATTGAATATTGCTGACGTTACCGCACTTATCCAGATGGTTCTCGACAGTTGATGGACCACCTTTTATCGGGTGATTCCAGTTGATGTGATTTGTTACACCGTGTGGCGGCGTGAAACAGAAAGACAGGATTCGCATCCTGTCTTTTCATCTTTTAGTGTTCTGAAGCCTAAAAACTTTTAACTAAACCCAAATGTCCATGGTATTAATGAAAAAACAAGCCTAAAAATTAATTACTTCTTATCGTCATATTAGCTGTGTCCTAATATGTTAATGCAAAGAAAATCAATAACATGGACTTGCCCAAATTAATTCTATGAACAGCCCGTTTTTATCAGTGAAATACGGGTTGGGCCGTAGGGCGATTGGCAAAGCACTATGGTTTAGGGTGATAATTGCGTCCTGGAACGTTGCACAGGAACCAGCGGCCGGCATAGGATGCCATGATGCCCATTTTGTTTTTATTTCTCACCTTGGGATCAAGCAAGCAGTCGTGGCGCAATCGCTTGATGCCCGTCCAGCAGCGGTCTTGCAGCGGCTTGTGGCCGCCCCCCTTGTCCCGATGGCTGAGCAGCAGGATGTTGAAGTAGGCGCTCAGCAGCCGGCTGCGCACGGCTTTCAGGTAGCTGGCGTTGTTCTCTTGAAGCATGCGCCGCTCCAGCTCTTCGGCGATGTCGAGCACGGCAGCACGCTTGGGTGAGAATTTCTCCAGAATGCTGTTTTCTCGCTGGCGGTAGCCATACAGTGGCTCATTGATCCTCGCCACGCGCGAGCACTTGAGCAGCAAGGGATAGATGATGGCCAGATCCTCGTAGTATAATCCCACGGGATAACGGATGTCCTGGAAGAGGGATGCCCGATAGAGTCGTCCCCATGCCGAGTGGGTGAGCCCCTGCTGGTAGAAGACGGCAAGTATGGCTTGGTCCTGCCCATAGCATTGTGGGGCCGTTTCACTCCCGGCAGGGTCGCCGTTCCATTGGGGCACTCCGTCATGGAATGGCGTGTACCCGCCCACAGCGATGTCGGCCTGGTGGCTTGTCAACGTGCTGAGCAGGATGGACAGGGCCATGGGGTGCAGCACGTCGTCACTGTCCACCATGGTGACCAGCTCGCCCTGCATTGCATCGAGTGCCGTGTTGCGGGCGGCCGAAAGGCCACCGTTGGGCTGGTGGATGACGCGGATGCGTTCATCTTGTCCAGCCCAACGGTCGCATATCATGCCGCTGTTATCGGTACTGCCGTCGTCAACAACGAGGATTTCAAGATGACCATAGCTCTGGTTGACAATGCTCTCAAGGCATTGGTCCAGATAGGTCTCCACGTTATAGACGGGAACAATGACCGAAATCAGCGGGTTCTCATTCATGTCATTTCACTTTCCACTCAAAGCCGTCCTTGGTGTCCTTGACTTCAAAGCCGAATTCGGCCAACTTGTCGCGGATCAGGTCGCTGGTGGCCCAGTCCTTGGCGGCCTTGGCGCTGCGGCGCATCTCCAGCAGCAGGTCAACGGCTTGACGGTAAGGCTCCAGGTTCACGCTGTCGCCGCCGGCGGCATCGTCGCGGATGCCCAGCACGTCGAACAGATAGGTCTGGAACACGCTCTTCAGCTCGTCGATGTCGGCCTGGCACAGTGTGCCGTGGCCGTCGTTGGCCTGATTGATGATCTTGCAGGCGTCAAACAGGGTGGCGATGACCGTTGGCGTGTTCAGGTCGTCATTCATCGCGTCGGCGCAGCGCTGGCGGTAGTTGTCAAGTTGGAGCGACGACTGCGGGGCTGCGGTGAGGGCGTTCAGGCGGTGCCAGCCGTCGAGCATACGCTCCAGGGCTTTCTCGGCTGCCTGCAAGGCCTCGTTGCTGAAGTCCACCGTGCCACGGTAGTGAGCCTGAAGGATGAAGAAACGGATTGTCATGGGCGTGTAGGCTTGGGTCAATGCCGGGTGATTGCCCGTGAAGAACTGCTCCAGGGTGATGAAGTTGCCCAGCGATTTGCCCATCTTCTGCCCGTTGATGGTGATCATGTTGTTGTGCATCCAGTAGTGCACCATCTCGTCGCCCTGGCTGGCAACAGCCTGCGCAATCTCGCACTCGTGGTGCGGGAACACGAGGTCCATGCCGCCGCCGTGGATGTCGAAGTGGTTGCCCAGATACTTGCGTCCCATGGCCGTGCACTCACAGTGCCAGCCGGGGAAACCGTCGCTCCAGGGCGACGGCCAGCGCATGATGTGTTCGGGCTGCGCTTTCTTCCACAGGGCAAAATCGGCCTGGTTGCGCTTCTCGCCCACGCCCTCGAGCTCACGGCTGGCGTTCAGGATGTCATCAAGGTTGCGTCCCGACAGCACGCCGTAGCGGTGGTCGCGGTTATAGGCTTCGATGTCAAAGTAAACGCTGCCGTTGCTCTCATAGGCATAGCCGTTGCTCATGATCTGCTTCACCAGTTCCTCCTGCTCGATGATGTGGCCCGTGGCATGAGGCTCGATGCTGGGTGGCAGCACGTTGAGCATCTGCATGGCAGTGTGGTAGCGGTTGGTGTAGTACTGTGACACCTCCATCGGCTCGAGCTGCTCCAGACGGGCCTTCTTGGCTATCTTGTCCTCACCCTCGTCGGCGTCATGCTCCAGGTGGCCCACATCGGTGATGTTGCGCACATAGCGCACCTTGTAGCCCAGGTGCTGCAGGTAGCGGAACAGCACGTCGAACGTGATGGCAGGCCTCGTGTGGCCCAGATGAGGGTCGCCATAGACCGTGGGGCCGCACACATACATGCCCACCATTGGCTCGTTCAACGGCATGAAATGTTCCTTGCGCCGCGTCAGCGTGTTATAAATGAACAAAGGATGATCCATAATGTATGTTTCAGATTAAAGTAGTCGGTTTGAGCCAGCTCTAAACTCTGTTACTTTTTAAGACCGGTGCCGGTCTTAAAAAACACATCACGCCTGACCCTTGGGCAGGGGGAAGTCCATGATGCCGCCGTTGGGGGCACCTGCGGGACGATTGATCTTGATCTCGCCAAAGTTCTGCTCATAGCGGCGGATGTTGTCCTGCAGGGCAAGCATCAGCTCCTTGGCATGCTGGGGAGCCATAATGATGCGGCTCTGTACTCGGGCCTGGGGCATGTTGGGGCCACGCAGGATCATATCGATGAAAAAGTCGTTGGGACCATGAGCGATCATGGCCATGTTGGCATAGCGGCCCTGTAACTCTTCTTTGGGAATTTCAATCTTGATTTGTTGTTGATTCTGATTTTCGTTTGCCATAATATCTTAATTATGAATGATTATAATAAAATGTGTTTATAATGATTATTTAGAAAAATCGTAATAGGCCCGGTCGGGATAGGTGACATCGGTCAGGTGGATTCTCAGGCACTTGAACGACTTGCGGTGCCACAAGGCTCCCACGTTGAACGATGCATAGCAGTCGCGCCAAAAGGTGCCTCGCACATCCATCAAATCGTGCACCAGGTAGCATTGCACGGTGTCGGCACTCAGTGTATTCCCGTCGGCAACGAGCATGAAGGTGCGGGCCTCCTGGGTATACTCCACCTGGCAGTGCAGGTTGATGAATTCACCGGTGCGCCACAGGCTGCGCAGTTTCACTTGATGCTGCGGCAGGCTGTCGGGCGACGTCGTGCTCTTGCGCAGCGAGTCGCTGATGATGGCGTTGCAGCCAAACACGTCGATATTGCGGATGTCACCGCCCTGGCTGTCGGCAAAATCATAGCGCAGCAGCACGCGCTGGTGGGTCTTGACATCGTTCAGGCCAACCCTTGACTGCAACGTGATGGAGGCCGAATCGCCATGCCCCAGGTATTCAAATACCGCTCCCATGTCGTTCTGACCCATATAAGTCACGATGTCGTAGCGGTAATCGGTGTAGGCGCGGTCAATATCCTCTTGCTTGTCACAGGAGGCCATGGCGGGCAGCAATGCCGCGATGAACAGTATGGGCAGGTAGCGCAGGTATTTCATCATGTCGTTTGGTGATTACGGGTGGTTTGGTTGGCTATCATGCCGTCTCGCATGTGCAGGGTGCGGTCGGCTTGGGCGGCAAGGCCCTCGTCGTGGGTCACGATGATGAATGTCTGGCCCAGGTCGTCACGCAGTTCAAAGAACAGCCGGTGAAGCTCTTCCTTGTTCAGGCTGTCCAGGCTGCCCGATGGCTCATCGGCAAGGATGACCTTGGGACTGTTGACCAGGGCGCGGGCAACAGCCACTCGCTGGCACTCGCCACCGCTCAGTTGCGACGGCTTGTGGTCCAGGCGGTCGGCCAGGTGCATGCGCTCCAGCAGTTGGCGCGCCCGGTTATAGGCATCGGCGCGGTTGTCGCCACCCAGCAGGGCGGGAATAGCCACGTTCTCGAGCATCGTGAACTCGGGCAGCAACTGGTGGAACTGGAACACAAAGCCGATGTTGCGATTGCGGAAGTGTGCCAGCTCGCGGTCCTTCAACGTGAGGACGTTCTGCCCCTCATAGTACACCTCGCCCGCCTGGGGCGGATCCAGCGTGCCGATGATGTGCAGCAGTGTCGTCTTGCCGGCCCCACTGGGCCCCACAATCGACACGATCTCGCCCTGGGCAATGTCAAGGCTCACGCCCCGCAGCACCTCCAGGTCGCCATATCGCTTCACTATGTTCCGTACCTCTATCATTGATCTGGTCATTGCTATTGGATTTACAAAGATAATATAAAGTTTTTAAAGTCGCGTTTTTTTTAAGGCATCAGTTTACAACAGTTCAAAAAAAATGGGACAGGATGGCCGACATGTCGTTTTTTTGTTCTACCTTTGCAGCCACATTTTTTAAAAGACATATACTGACAGTGGAAAAATTTGGCTGCTTGCAACCACTCGAAAAAATGCTAAAACTGCGATAATCAACTGATTTTATCGATTTCTTTAGCGTTCATTTTCCACCTTAATTCAATTAATTGGTACAATGAACAGTAAGAATTATTTATTCACGTCCGAGAGTGTCTCTGAAGGGCACCCCGACAAAGTCGCTGACCAGATCAGCGATGCCATCCTTGACAAGTTCCTCGCCTTTGACCCAAAGGCTCACGTGGCATGCGAGACCCTTGTGACCACAGGCCAAGTGATCATTGCCGGCGAGGTGACGACCGACGTCTACATCGACCTGCAGCGCACGGCGCGCGAGATGATCGAGAAAATAGGCTACACCAAGAGCGAGTACCAGTTTGATGCCAACTCATGCGGCATCCTCAACAGTGTGCACGAGCAGAGCGGCGACATCAAGCAGGGAGTTGACAAGGCCGAGGACAACCGTGAGGACCAGGGCGCTGGCGATCAGGGAATGATGTTTGGCTATGCATGCAACGAGACCCCCAACTACATGCCCCTGACCCTTGACCTGGCACACGCCCTGATGCGTGAACTAGCCGACATCCGTCACAACCACTTGGAGCTGATGCCCTATCTGCGCCCCGACAGCAAGGCCCAGGTAACCGTCGAGTATGACGGCGAGACCCGCCGCCCCGTGCATGTCGACACCATCGTGGTGAGCACCCAGCACGACGGCGATGTGGACCAGCCCCGCATCCTCAAGGATGTGAGCGAGATCCTCATCCCCATGACGCTGAAGCACTACAGCGAGGATATCCGTGCGATGATCGACGACAAGACCAAGCTCTATGTCAACCCCACGGGCAAGTTTGTCATTGGCGGACCTCATGGCGACACCGGCCTTACTGGCCGCAAGATCATTGTTGACACCTATGGCGGGCGCGGAGCCCATGGCGGCGGAGCCTTCAGTGGCAAGGATCCCAGCAAGGTGGACCGCAGCGCAGCCTATGCCTGCCGCCACATCGCCAAGAACATCGTTGCTGCCGGCATTGCCGACGAGGTGCTGGTGCAGGTGGCCTATGCCATCGGCCGTGCCGAACCGGTCAGCTTTTACATCAACACCCATGGCACCAGTCACGTCGATAAGAGCGATGCCGAGATTGCCGACATCGTCAAGGAATTGTTTGACATGCGGCCTGCAGCCATCATCAAGCGCCTCAATCTCCTCAATCCCATCTACACCGAGGCTGCCGCCTATGGGCACATGGGCCGCAAGTATGAGTTGAAGGTAAAGAAGTTTGAGTCGCTCTATAACGAGACCAAGGAGGTTGAAGTCGAACTCTTCACCTGGGAGAAACTCAACATGACCGAGACGCTACGCGCCGCCTTTGGCCTGTGTTGACAAGGTAAAACAAGAATAGACAAAATAAAAGAGCTGCCCACATGCAACGGGGCGGCTCTTTTGCTGCCTTAGAGAGTGCAATGCCCCGCATCACGTCGATTTGTCGTTAGGGAAATAGTTAATAATGGTGAGGCTGGCGTAGCTTTTTCATCATTATTTGTGATTTTTTCAGTAGTCAATTAGCTGTACTTTTGCACTCGATAATAACTACAGTTCTATAATGTCAAATAAATTGTTTTTACATTCTCTTGCCTGCCTGTTAATGGGAACGGCAAGCGTTAACGCCGACAACCTCCTCGACAGTGCAGCCTGCAGCGTCCCTGCCGTCGAGCAGGCCCAGTCGATTAAGCACCGCCTGACCATAGGCGGCTATGGCGAGGCTGTTGCCAGCCGCATGTTCTATAGCAACAATTACAAGCGCTATACCAGCGCCGACCTCTACAAGAATGATCAGGGATTTGGACAGTTTGACCTGCCTCATGTGGTCATCTATCTGGGCTATGATTTTGGCAAAGGCTGGTCGATGGGCAGCGAGATAGAATTTGAGCATGGCGGTACCGAGAGTGCCGTCGAGGTTGAGGAGGAAGAGACAGGTGAATATGAATCTGAAGTAGAACGCGGCGGCGAAGTCGCCTTGGAGCAGTTCTGGCTCCAGAAGTCTTTCTCCTCGGCCTTTAACCTGCGCATGGGCCACATGGTGGTGCCTGTGGGTGGCACCAACAACTCCCACATGCCCACCGAGTTCTTTACCGTCTATCGTCCCGAGGGCGAGAACACCATCATGCCGTGCACGTGGCACGAGACGGGCGTGAGCCTGTGGGGACGTGCAGGCAACTGGCGCTATGAGGCCATGTTTATCGCCGGGCTGGATGCCGACCGCTTTGGCAACAAGGGATGGATCCACGACGGTTCAGGTAGCCCCTACGAGTTCAAGATGGCCACGTCCTACGCCGGGGCCTTGCGCGTCGATAACTACAGCATCAAGGGCCTGAGGCTGAGCGTGAGCGGATATCTGGGCAACAGTGCCAACAACACGCTCAATGCCACTGGCAAGTACAAGGGACTGCACGGCACGGTGGCCATCGGGGCATTTGACTTCCTGTACAATGACCACAATTTTATCGCTCGCGGCAACTTTGACTATGGCCACTTGACCAACTCGCTCGAGATCACGACAGCCAACATGTCAACCCGTTCCGATTCCCCGTCTCCCAAGACCAACATCGGCGAATCGGCCATCGCGTTGGGCCTCGAGGCCGGCTATGACATTTTCTCGCAGATCACCGTGATGCGCGAGCGCGAGCAGCGGTTCTATGTCTTTGGCCGCTATGATTACTACGACTCAATGTACAAGACCGTCAAGAACATGACCGACGAGAAGATGTGGTCGCGCCAGAAGGTGACTGCCGGCGTCAACTACTATCCCATCCCTCAGATTGCCATCAAGGGCGAGTACAGCTACCGCATCCTCTCCTCGCAGTACAACAACGAGCCCACAATCAGCCTGGGCATCTGCTATAGCGGGCTTTTCCACATCTGATCATTCAACACAAGAAAGAATACTACAACATTAACCATAAAATCAGATTATGAACAGTATCAATTTTTTCAAGAAAGCGCTCATGCTCATCGCACTGGTGGGCATGACTATGAGTTTTGTAGCTTGTGGTGACGACAATAACGAGCCTGATGTCAATCAACTCGACAGCAAGAAGACCGCCATCATCACCCAGTATGTGAACGGTGTGGTCATTCCCACCTACAGGTCGCTGGCCGACGAAGCCAACCAGCTGGCAGTATTGTGTGAAGAACTGCGCAACAATCCTGCTCAAAGCAAACTGAACGATTGCTGTGACAAGTGGATCAGTGCCCGCAAATATTGGGAGCTGAGCGAGGCCTTCCTCTTTGGTGCCGCTGCCGACTACAACATCGACCCGCACATCGACTCCTGGCCCCTGCAGAAGTCGCAGCTCGACAACATTCTGGCTAACCATGCCCTCATTGCCGCCCTCGACGAGGATGGTGCCGCTGCCGACGCGTTTGCAACGCTGGGATATGGCCTGCTGGGTTTCCATGCCGTGGAGTATGTCCTCTTCCGTGACGGTGCTCCCCGCAATGTCAACGAGATTAGCGAGGCCGAGCTGATTTACAATGCCGCCGTTGCACAAGACCTGGCTAACCAAACCGTGCGTCTTGAAGCCTCGTGGGCTGGCATGAACCATGTCTCCACGGCCAAGCAGAACCAGCTCGAGGAGTTTGAGCTTGAGCCCTCATTCAACTATGGCGAGAACATGATCAACGCCGGCATGACGGGCAACGCCATCTATAAGACACAGCTGGCCGCTATGGAGCAGATCCTGACCGGCGCCAGCGACATCAGTGATGAGGTGGGCAACACCAAGATCACCGACCCCGTGAACTCGGGCAACGTCCTCGACGTGGAGTCCTGGTACAGCTGGAACTCCATTGCCGACTTCACCGACAACATCCGCAGCGTGCGCAATGTCTATTACGGCTCGCTTGACGGCACCGTTAACAGCAACTCAATGGCCGCCTATATGAATAAGGTGAACAGCACGCTTGACAATAATGTGCGCACTGCCATCGACAATGCCCTCAAGGAAGTCTCGAGCATGCCGGCCCCCTTCCGCAACCACTTGAGCAAGGGCGAGACCCAAAAGGCCGTTGATGCTTGCAACAATCTGCTCGATGCCCTGGATGCCGCTATCGAGGGCCTGAATTGATGAACAAGTAAAAGCATTTAAAACATAACGCATGAAAAAACATTGGTTAATATTAACGCTGGCCGCTCTTGCTCTAACGTCTTGTCATGACGATAACAACAACGGCGGCAATGAAGTGATACCCAATCTGCCCGACTACTATTACACCGGTGGACAGTTGGGTACGACCAGCAATGTGACGGCATCGGCCTATGAGCAAGAGACCGAGGCCATCAACAAGCAAGGACTGCTGGCCTCGTTCAAGCGCGGCGAGCGCATCTTTGAATCACCGTTTGACATCGACGACAGCGAGTCGACGCCGATGCGCGGCCTGGGTCCCCTGTGGGTGCGCGATGCCTGCATCACCTGCCATCCCAGCTACGGCCATGGTGCCCGTCAGCTGAACTATAATTCCAATGTGCAGGGCAACGGCTACCTGCTGGTGCTCACCGATGAGAACGACACCTACCTGTCTTCGCTCACCGGTATGCCCCAGACCCAGGCCCAGAAGCCCTTCAAGGCCCCCATCGACGAGAGCAAGATTGTCATCGACTGGAAGGAATATACCGACGAGTGGGGCAACCGCTTCCCCGATGGTGAGACCTACAGCCTGATCTATCCCGAGGTCACCATCCCGCAGGATGCATTCTATGTGCCGCTGCAGGTCGCTGGCAAGGATATCGACTACAGCCAGTTGCGCGTGCGTCTCGAGAGCACCATCGGCCTGTATGGCACTGGATTGATCGATGCCATCGACGAGAAGGACATCCGTGCCCAGTATGAGGCCGAGCAGGCTGCTGGCGTGAGCCTGAATCCCGCCATCTGGAACGGTAGCGACTTCATTTATTATACCAACAATGTGCAGGGCGACGGCACCAAGTATGTGCGCCGTTACACCTACGCCCTGTCCCGCGCCAACCTGCAGGACGGTGCCGGAGCCAACGCCATCTGGAACATCACCAACGTCACGCGCAGCGACCGCCGTTACCACTACATGACGGCAGCCTATGCACTGGTTGCAAGCAAGGATCCCGAGGTCCAGGCCGATTTCTACAAGTACTTCCCCAAGCAGAACGTGACGGGCGACCCCGAGACCGACATATACAATTACCTGATGGGAACATCACTGGATGTGGAGATGACCGACCAGGAGTACATCGACCTCATGGCATGGCACCGCGGCCTTGCCGTTCCTGCTGCCCGCAACATCAATGACCCTGACTTTGAGCGTGGACGCCAACTCTTTACCGAGATTGGTTGTGCCTATTGCCACCGTCCCAGCTGGACAACCGGCGACGATGTCATCCGTGACCCGAACAACTTCTTTGTCGGTGAATATGCCGACATGCTGCCCCGCTATCCGCACCAGACCATCTGGCCCTATAGCGACCTGGTGCAGCATCGCATGTTCATGGTCAACGACATCCGCACCGGCTGGTGCCGTACCACGCCCTTGTGGGGACGTGGCTTGAGCAAGAAGTGTACCGGTGCCGACGACCGCTTGCATGACTGCCGGGCCCGCAACGTCATCGAGGCCATCATGTGGCATGGCAATGCCAGGAGTGATGCACGCCAGAGCATCGAGAAGTTCCGTCAGCTCAGCAAGGCCGACCGTGACGCTATGGTCACCTTCATCGAGTCAATCTGATGAAATCAATCTGTCCATTAACCATATTGTAATAGTGAGGGTGGGGTGTTGCATGTGATGCCCCACCTTCCCTTCTTTCTTCTAAATTCCATTTCATGATGAAAACATTGAAGTGCATTTCCTTTGGTTGTCTCATCCTCATGCTCGTTGTCCTGGCTGCCGCCACGGTAGTGGAGAAGGTTATGGGCACCCAAGTGGCCAGGGAGTGGTGCTATGACAACATGGCTTTTGTCGCCATGTGGAGCGCTATTGCGGCCTCGGGCTTGTGCTATGTGCTCTTGCAGGCCATGTGGAAGCGGCCGTCGGTATTGCTGTTACACTTAGCCCTGCTGGTCATCCTCATGGGCGCAGGCATCACGTGGTTCACGGCCCAGCGTGGCAAGATGAATGCCGTCAATGGCCAGGCCGTCAATGTTTTCACTACACCCGACGGCATGCAGTACACGCTACCGTTCACCGTGACGCTGCAAGCCTTTGATATCCAGAACTATCCCGGCACTCCCGCCCCCATGGATTTTGTGAGCCGCATTCAGGTCAACGACGGCACTGGGCAGCTGGTGGAAGGCACGGTGTCGATGAACAACGTCTTTTCTCATCATGGCTACAGGTTTTATCAGTCGGGATATGATGCCCAGGGCCGTGGTGCCGTTTTCACGGTTGCCCATGACCCTTGGGGCATCGGGGTGACCTATGCGGGCTATGGACTGCTGCTGGTGGGCATGATAGCCGTGCTCATCGACCGCAAGACCCGGTTCCGAGCCTTGCTGCGCCATCCCGCACTCAAGCGCGGGGCTGCATCGGTGGTTTTTATTGCTGGAGCCATCTTTGGCGCTACAGCTCAGCCCCAGACGCTGCCCCGTGATGTCGCCGACCAGATGGGCGACCTGTACATCCTGTACAACAATCGCATCTGCCCGTTCCAGACATTTGCGCGTCAGTTCACCGCCAAGTTGTGTGGAAAGACCTCCTACCAGGGGCTCACGGCCCAACAGGTGGCCTGCGGCTGGATTTTCTTTTATGATGACTGGAAGGATAAACCCATCATCAAGATCAAGAACGGCAACGTGCGCCGTCTCTTGGGCATCGATGGCCGATATGCCTCGTTGCAGGACTTTGACCGCAAGGTCTCGAGCGGTGCCATGCGGCAAGCCATCGACAGCCTGCAGGCTATCGACGACCAGGCCACAATCCGGGCATTGGGCGAGGCCGATGAGCGTTACCAGATTGTCAACATGGTGGCTGCAGGCTCGATGCTCAAGCTCTTCCCGCTCTACCACCACGGCAAACTGGAATGGTATAGCCACGGCTCGCTCGACATTCCCCACGACATTGACGATGGCAAGTGGCTGTTCATGCGCAACGGCATGGACTACCTCTATGAGATGGTTGCTGCTCGGGACTGGAAAGGAGCCGCACAGTTTATCTCAAAACTCAAGAAGTATCAGGTCAAGGAATGTGGGGACTTGGCTCCCAGCGACTTTCGTTTCAATGCCGAGAAGGCTTACAACGGCATGGCTTGGGACCGTCCACTGGCGATGGCCCTTGCCACACTGGGCATCATCCTGTTCATCGTCGTGTGCCGCTGTGTGGCGCGGTCGCGTCGGTTGCCACGCTGGGCACGCCTCACGGCAGTTGCCGTGCTGGCACTGTCGTTGGCCTATCTCACGGCTGCACTGGCCTTGAGGTGGGTCGTGAGCGGCCATGTGCCCATGAGCAACGGTTTTGAGACCATGCAGTTCATGGCATGGGCAACGGTGCTCATCACCCTGCTGCTGGCTCGGCGGTCGGCGATGGTGCAGCCCTTTGGGATACTGATTGCGGGACTGGCCTTGATGGTGGCTTCGTTTGGCGAGAGCAATCCTCAGATCACACAGCTCATGCCTGTTCTCACCTCGCCATTGCTCAGTATCCATGTCGCCGTTATCATGATAGCCTATTCATTGCTTGCTTTTCTCATGCTGGGCGGTGTGATGGCCGTCGTCTTGCGCAAGGAGGAAGCCGTGGTTGAGCGATTGCACATCGTGGGGCAGATTATTCTTTACCCAGCGGTTTTCCTGCTCACGATGGGTGTCTTTATCGGCGCTGTTTGGGCCAATGTCTCATGGGGTACCTACTGGAGTTGGGACCCCAAGGAGGTGTGGGCACTCATCACGCTCATCATCTATGCGCTGCCGTTGCATGGCCGGTCGCTGCCGGCCTTCGGCAAGCCCATGTTCTTCCACTGCTACTGCATTGTCGCTTTCCTGAGTGTGCTTGTCACCTACTTTGGCGTGAATTTCATCCTTGGCGGCATGCACAGCTATGCCTGATGATTGCAGACGTCACAAGAAACTGTGTCATCATTGTCAACAGGTAGCTTTCATTCACGGCCGCAAGGGCCGGCAATGTACCAGCAGAACAATGATGACACAGTTCAGTGTTGGGCGATAGTCCTTTTACTTGGCCTTCATGGCCTCCTTGATCTTGGCCTCGAGTTCCTCGGCCAGCTCGGGGTTGTCGGCTACCATCTGCTTGGCGGCGTCGCGGCCTTGTCCCAGTTTGGTGCCCTCATAGGAGAACCATGCTCCGCTCTTCTTCACGATGCCGAACTCGACACCCAGGTCGATGATCTCTCCCACCTTGCTGATGCCTTCACCAAAGCGGATTTCAAACTCGGTCTTGCGGAAGGGGGGAGCCACCTTGTTCTTCACGACTTTAACCCTCGTGAGGCTGCCGGTCACCTGGTCGCCGTCCTTGATCTGGCCCACGCGACGGATGTCGAGGCGCACGCTGCTGTAGAACTTCAGGGCGTTGCCGCCGGTCGTGGTCTCGGGGTTGCCGAACATCACGCCCAGCTTCTCGCGCAGCTGGTTGATGAAGATGCAGCACGTGTTGGTGCGGCTGATGGTGGCGGTGAGCTTCCTTAGTGCCTGGCTCATCAGGCGGGCCTGCAGACCCATCTTGCTCTCGCCCATCTCGCCCTCGATCTCGGCCTTGGGGGTCAAGGCTGCGACACTGTCGATGACGATAATGTCGATGGCACTGCTGCGGATGAGCTGGTCGGCGATTTCAAGGGCCTGCTCGCCGTTGTCGGGCTGCGAAATCCACAGGTTGTTCACGTCAACGCCCAGCGACTCGGCATAGAATCGGTCGAAGGCGTGCTCGGCGTCGATGATGGCGGCGATGCCTCCCATCTTCTGGGCCTCGGCGATGGCATGGATGGCCAGCGTGGTTTTACCCGACGACTCGGGGCCGTAGATCTCGATGATGCGGCCGCGGGGGTATCCGCCCACGCCTAATGCGTTATCCAGACCGATGGAGCCCGTTGGGATGACCTCGATGTCCTCGATGTGGTCGTCGCCCAGTTTCATGATCGACCCGCTGCCAAATGTCTTGCCTATCTTGTCCATGGCTACCTGCAGGGCCTTAAGCTTCTCGGGGGAGACTTCCTTGCGCTGTGGCTGGTTGGTTCCCTCTTGATTGATGATTTCGTCTGCCATTTTGTAGTAGTGATTATGATGTTTGTTATTGATTGTCAATCCAACTTGCAAAGTTACAAAAAACATCCCATAACCAAGCCTTTGTCCATGAAGTTTTTTAGGGATGAAAAAAATATCACTGTTGAAGTGCAGTGCTTTGAGAAAAAAGTATTAATTTTGCCCAATTATAATTATGTTCAAGTTTCTAAAGTAGCTGCGCCACTTTAGAAACTTGAGGAGTAGAGAGTAACGATTAACGAGTAAAGAAGGTATTTACACAGGTTAATAGTAAGTTTTGGAAAATTTCCCGATTTCGGGATGGTTTTTCGTTAATCTTTAATCGTTAATCATTAATCAGTGAGCAAGTTAACAACTTGCGAAACTTAAGTAATTATGGAAATATTCATTATTAACTCTTTAATACTTTCATTGCAATGAGAAAATTCTTTACGTTATTCACCATGTGCCTGTTGGCCCTGACCGTTTGGGGACAGACAACCGTTGTTTTCACTCCTGGTGATCCTGCCGGCCAGAACTCGACTGCCTCGAGTGCCGACTCGATGGAAAAAGATGGTGTCAAGGTAGAAACGACTGTTGGCGCATTCAATACCACTCAGTATCGTTTTGCCAAGAATTCTGTCACCACCATCTCTGTTGAAGAGGGTGTCATCACCAAGATTGTGTTCACTTGCACGGCAAGCGGAACCGAGAAGTATGGCCCTGGCTGCTTTGCTGAGCAGACGGGTTATAGCTACGAGGATACCGAGGGCACTTGGGTCGGCTCAGCCAAGACAGTCCAGTTCACGGCCGAGACCAATCAGGTGCGTGCCACCAAGATCGTCTTCACCATTGAGGGTGCTGGCTTGTCAGCTCCTTCGTTCAGCCCCGCTGGCGGTACCTATCATTCCCCCATCGAGGTAACTCTCTCCTGCTCGGCTGCAGGCGCTCAGATTTACTATACCACCAATGGCGCCACCCCCACCACCAGTTCCACGCGTTACACCGCTCCCATTGCTTTGAGCGAGAACACTACCATCAAGGCCATTTCGGCACTGGATGGACAGGTGAGCCGTGTGGCTGAAGCCCAGTATGTGTTTGAGGAGTTGGTTGGCGTGAGCTTGGCCGATCTGGGCAACATTGCCGATGATTCGCAGGTGACGATTTCCAACGATGCTATCGTCCTTGGTCAGCAGGGCTATTATCTGTATCTCAAGGATACCAAGCGCGGCTATGGCTTGGCCTATGGTGCATGCGGCCAAACCTACAAGCTCGGTGATGTGATTCCCGCTGGTTATGGTGGAACCAAGACCACTTGGGACATGGAGCCCGAGCTCAAGAATCTGACTGGTTTCATGCCCGCTAAGGACAACATCGGTGGCCGCGAGGCTCTCGAGGCTGGTGCCGAGGTGATTACCATCTCACAGGTAGGTCATGAGACCTGGGGACACTATGTCAGAATCGACAACGTGACCATTAACATGGACGACAAGACCTTCAGCGATGCTACCGGCACCATCGGCTACTATGACAGATTCTTGATCCAGTGGCCCGATGACCAGACCAAGACCTACACCATCTATGCCATCGTGGGCTCTTACAAGACCGACTATCAGTTGCTGCCCACCCGCATCGTCTTTGAGGAGCCAATTCCCGATGTGGCTAACCTCAAGGAACTCTATGATAGTGTTGCCAAGGGTAAGCAGGCACACTTCACCACTCCCTTGACCGCTATCTACCAGAACAAGGCAAGGCGTGACCTGTATATCATCGATGCCACCGGCGAGTATGGTCTGGTCTATGGTGACGTGGACGGCACCTTCGTGAATGGTGACTACATCAACGATGCTATTGCAGCATGGACTACCTATAATGACAACTATCAGTTGCCCCCCAAGGCCGACACCTTTGTCCCCGCTGGTCACAAAGCTGCCATCGAACCCGAGATGTTGCCCATTGAGGAGATTTCTCAGGATTTGATCCATAACTATCTTGCCTTTGAGAACGTGACCATTTCCAGCCGTGTTGAAATGGTGAACGATAAGGAGCAGACCAACTATTACATGGCTGACGAGACGGGCGAGATCATGCTCTATGACCGCTATGGCATTGGCGTTGCTGATCTCGATCAGTCCAAGACCTATAACGTGAAGGGCTTCCTGACCATTTTCTCGGCCAGCCGTATCATGGAGATCTATCCCATCGAAATTGTTGAGCCCGGTCCCGGTCCCGAGCCCACTCCACTTGAGCGCTATGACGTGAACAAGGATGGTGAGATCAACGTTGCCGACATCAATGTCCTCATCGACTACATTCTGAGTGGTAGCGGTTTCCATGACTGCAACCTGGATGGCGAGATGACCGTTGCCGATATCAACGACCTCACAGATTACATCCTCAACAACTAATAGCAAAATTCATCAGTAGAGTGTCTATGGAGCAAATCATGAAACGCTGTTGATGCCATCGCAGGTGTTCATGCCTTAGAACTTGAACGTGCATCTTACCATGGAGGTTCACACGCGCACAAGCATGTCGTGTGGGCCTCCTTTTGTTTTAATAAAATTAGAATAATAATCTTTGATGTCAAGATGAAAAAGGCGATTTCTTTATTGTTCTCATGCTTGGTGGTGCTGTCGGCATGGAGTACGCGGGTTGTTACCTTCGAGACCGACCCCAATGTTTTCTATCCTGCTGTGATACCATTGGTATTCCAGCAGGATGGCGTGACGTTGTCGGTCTATGGATCGGCCTATGGCTTTATGCATGGCTTTTCCTTCCATAGCAGCAGGCCGTCCTATGTCTCGACCAGCCAAGGGGTGATAACGAGTATCGTTATCGAGAATCCAAGAGGCACCTTGGTTTTCTCATCTGGAACCTACTCCTACTATGCCGCTGAATCTTTAGGCCGCTGGAGCGGCAGCGCCCAGCAGGTTGATTTCCGTCCCGCCGACAGTGGGGTAACCACTGGCCGGATTATCGTCACGGTCGAGGGAGAAGATGACGATGACCCGACCGGAGAAACCACGCTCATTGTGATTTACCAGAAAGATTACAACATTTACTGCAAGACCCTCGACGATGAATTTGTGTTGATGTTTGGCAACTTGGGCGGCACCTTTGTTAACGGTGACACCATCAGGGGATATGCCGAGGTGTCGTACTATAGGGACATTGTCCAGTTGTCGCCCCAGGGCCAATGGCGACTTATCGGTCATGGACCCGCTGTCAAGCCCACCCAAATGGTGATCGAAGGCCTTACTCATGACATGCTTCACTGGTACGTCTGCTTCAAGAACGTGGCCATGTCGGCATCATGGGTCATCGCCGACGAAACAGGCGACCTGAAGTTGTACAACAAGTTTAATATCCAGATTGGGCCAGATGGCGATGTCGGCATTGTTGACGAGGTTAACATCGCAACAATCAACGGCTTGATCGACAGGATTTTGTCGGGAAATGTCAGAGCGGTCGAGTGGTATGAGACCTATGATGTTGAGGGCTTCTTGACTATTTACAACGGCGAGATGGAACTCTATCCCACCCGCATTGACAGGCAAAGCGTCAGCCTGGGTGATGATGTCAACGGTGACGGCGAGGTCACGTTGAGTGACGTCAATGCTCTCATTGATTACATCCTCGAACGGTATTAACGGGGAACTCAGTACGATATAACAAAGGCCGTCTTTCAACAGGCGGCCTTTGTTATTGGGGGTGCGGCATCCTGATCAGGCGGGAGCCCACTTGCAGCGCACGGGCGACACGATGGCTCCCTCTTTCTTCAACTCGGCAAAAGCCTTATCTACTTCCTTGCGGTCGGCTTCAAGGGCCTTGGTTACCTCGCCGGCCGACATGGGCTTGCCGGTCTCACGCATCACTTTTAATACTTGATCTTTCATTGTTGTTGAGTATTATTGGATTAAACTTGGGTGAATAGCCGGTTCTGAACCCCGATGCACTCGATCATTTCCAGGGCACCACCTTGGACAGCATCTGGCCTAGGTGCTCCTTGCGGTAGATGAGACCCACAAACAAGAGCAGCAGCACCGTGCGGTAGGCCAAGCGGAGCCACGTGCCCTCGACTGGCAGCATCATCGCCGCGAACAGGATGGCGGCCACAACGGTGTAGATGGCAATGTCGCGCAACGGATAGCGAATGGGGAAGTACTTCTGCCCGATAAAATAAGACAAGAGCATCGACACGCTATAGGCAACAAGTCCAGCCCAGGCACACGCCATGTAACTGAAGCGCGGGATAAGCAACAGGTTGATGACGAACAGCACGACGGCGCCGATGCCCGAGAAATAGGCTCCCCAGATGGTGCGGTCGGTGAGTTTGTACCAGAATGAGAGGTTAAAGAAGACGCCAAACACGATCTCGGCGGCCATCACGATGGGCACCACGCGCAGGCCGCTCCAGTAGCTCTCGCCTATCAGATACTTGAGCAAGTCAATGTAGGCCATCACCACAAGAAATGCCAGCAGCGTGAAAATGATGTAGTACTTCATCGTTTGAGCATAAACCTCCTTGCTGTCCCTGTCCTTGACCTTGCTGAACACAAAGGGTTCGTAGGCAAAACGGAAGGCTTGGGTAATCATCATCATGATCATCGCAATCTTGATGCAGGCACCATAAATGCCCAGTTCACTCATCGCGTTGCCACCTTGATACACCTTGGGGAACATGATCTGCGACAGGCTTTGGTTGAGTTGCCCGGCGATGCCCATGACAAGGATTGGCCAAGCATAGGACAGCATCTGGCGGCACATCTTCCGGTCAAACCCAAAGTTGATGCCCCGCAATTCCTTGTGCAGGAAGACCAGGTTGAACATCGAGCAGAACAGATTGATGTAGAACACCCACACCACGTCGTAGTGGAAGGTCTCGCCATAGATGCCCAAGGGGTTGAGGTGGAGCATCGGCAACCCGAAGAAATAAATCAGGTTGAGCACAATGTTCAAGCCAATGTTGGCTATCTTCAAGGCAGCAAACTTGATGGGCTTGTGCTCACAGCGCAAGTAGGCAAATGCAATGGCTGTGAAGGCGTCGAGTGCAACGGTGATATACATCACCGCCACATATTCAGGGTGGTCACCATATCCTAACAATGCAGCGATTTGACCGCTGCAGAGCAACACGATAACCGAAGTCACCAACCCCACTGTTCCCACCATCCTCAGCACAGTAGAGTACACTTTTTTCCGATCCATGCCTTCCTTGTTCATGAATCTGAAGAAGGTGGTCTCCATGCCAAAGGTGAGCACCATGATGAGGATGGCCACATAGGCATAGACGTTGGTGATGATACCATACTCGCCTCCGGTGGAAGCAAATTTCAACGTCTGTATCGGCACGAGCAGGTAATTGACAAAACGAGCCACAATGCTGCTCAGGCCATAGATGGCGGTATCCTTAGCCAATGATTTCAAATTAGCCATTTCTAACTCCTGTCTTCTAACTAAAAAATGCTTCCCACCTCGCCGGGACGCTCGCGCTTGAGGTGGTTGTAGGCCAGCGTGGTCGCCTCGCGGCCACGGGGCGTGCGGTTGATGAAGCCTTCCTTGATCAGGTAGGGCTCATACACCTCCTCGATGGTGCCCGGGTCCTCGTTCATCGCCGTGGCGATGGTGTTCAGACCCACAGGACCGCCGCCAAACTTGTCGATAATCGTCAGCAGGATCTTGTTGTCGATCTCGTCCAGGCCATATTTGTCGATGTTCAGTGCCTCCAGCGCATAGCGGGCAATCTCCAGGTCGATGCGGCCGCTGCCCTTCACCTGGGCGAAGTCGCGCACGCGGCGCAGCAGCGAGTTGGCGATGCGGGGCGTGCCGCGGCTGCGCAGGGCAATCTCGGTGGCAGCCTTGTCATCGATGGGAACGGCCAGCAGCCGGGCCGAGCGGCGGATGATGCCCTCCAGCACCTTGTGGTCATAGTATTCCAGATGGCAGTTGATGCCGAAGCGGGCCCGCAGCGGCGACGTCAGCAGGCCGCTGCGCGTCGTTGCGCCAATGAGGGTGAACGGGGCCAGCGTCAGCTGCACCGAGCGTGCACCGGGACCCTTGTCGATCATGATGTCGATGCGGTAGTCCTCCATGGCACTGTACAGGTATTCCTCCACGATGGGGCTCAGGCGGTGGATCTCGTCGATAAACAGCACATCGTTCTCGTCGAGCGACGTCAACAGGCCGGCCAGGTCACCGGGCTTGTCCAGCACGGGACCCGACGTCACCTTGAAGCCCACGCCCAGTTCATTGGCGATAATGTTGCTCAACGTCGTCTTGCCCAGGCCCGGAGGACCATGGAACAGAACGTGGTCCAGCGACTCGCCGCGCAGCTTGGCCGCAGCGACAAACACCCGCAGGTTCTCGATTATCTTGTCTTGACCCGCAAAGTCCTCAAACCGAACAGGCCGCAGCGCCCGCTCAAAATCCTGATCGGTCTTGAGTTGCTCTCTCCTGATGTCAAATTCATCTTCCATACTACCGCAAAGGTACAACAATCTTTTCTACTCAAGAAAAAATTACCCAAATTTGCATCCTCAAGCAATCCCTACAGGACTCAACGACCCTATGTCAATCAAATGCGACTGCGGCTATACCCCCCCCCCCCC
>FLNX01003309.1_pt1 | contig 84658 bp, 61 predicted proteins | sample 1140341 | NCBI WGS metagenome assembly FLNX01 (sample SAMEA3878208, study PRJEB12797) | bioreactor metagenome | biome: Moose rumen | place: Sweden | collected 2011-10
CTTATACACACCCTGCGGCTTGTAATCCTCGTTCTTGTACTCATAACGCAGGCAGTCATCGGCATACCATTGCGCCAAATACGGAGGCATCTCCAAATATATCGTAAACCGTTCCATATCGCTCTTTTAACACCACAAAGATACTAATTTTTAGGCACATACACAAGGATTACAGAGAGTTTTTTCACTCTCTGTAATCCCACTGTTTACAGCGTCTTGTACACCTCGGCAAAGATATACCCGCGCAAGGTCTTGTAGGCGGTGTTGCCTGACTGAATCTTGGCACGCCATGCCTGACGGTAAGGCTCCAACTGCTCAATATCCATCATGATGAGATTGCGCTGTGCGGCTGCCTGACGGAACTTCTGACGAATAGTCGTCTCAGTCGCCGAGGGCAGACTGGAACGCTTGCCGCGCAGTTGAGTAAAACGAGTACCCCAAGGGGTCTCTGCCCACACGATTTTCGTGCGTTTCTTTGAAATCTTGCCGTGCAATTCCATCCACGGCGTTTCCATTTCGTACTTCATAATCTTTTGATTTAGTTTGTCAAGCGATGAGTTACGGCTGCCATCTTCTGTCGTAGTCGCCGTCAATAGTTCCTGCCGTTTTTATAGCAGTCACCGTTATAGCAGTTGCCGTTGTCGCAGTCGCCGTCAATAGTTCCTGCCGTTTTTGTAGCAGTCACCGTTATAGCAGTCACCGTTATAGCAGTTGCCGTTTTTATATATCGGCAAATTCTATTTGCCGAACCCCCCATCGCCCAACGGGTTATACATTCAGTTTCTCATACTCCTTGGCGATGATAAAGCCACGCAAGGTAGTATATTTCTCCTGCTTATCAAACTGCAAGGCGTATGCCGCTGTCTGATCGGCATCTGCCAATATCGCTTGCGCAGAAGCAATCGCTTGCCCGAATTTCGTGTGAGTGGCAGTCTCGTTTGCTGTGTACGGCTTCTTCTGCAAGTCGCGAGGATTGCAAATAACACTCGTGTATTTGGTCTTTTTCCTCTGCTTGAAGATTATCTCCGCATGACTGCAAATCTTTCCCCTCAACGAAACAAAAGGCACTTCTAACTTGTACTTTGACATCGTTTTGAGTTTTTTGTGTTAAACAATAAGGTTCTGTGCGCACTTTGTAACAGCCTCGGTCAAACGCGTGCACTCGTCCGCCCTCGCTTTTACGATGCAAAAGTACTACCAACCCGGCCTTTTTGAAAAGACACACTTTTACCTGCTATTTCCCGACAAAAAAAAGCACCTACCACCGTAAGTGCCTTATCTACAACCTCTCCGCCTCCTCGCTCTCATCCCGTTTACATCTCCACTCGCCGAAGCAAAATTCCTCACCTCTTGTGCTTCTCTCTGCCCCGAAGCAAAATTCCTCACCTCTTTTTCCTTTTCCCCCCGAAACAAAATTCCTCACCTTTTTTCCTTTTCCCCCACTCGCCGAAACAAAAATGTAGTCGGTTTTGTCTTGAGTGTGGCAGCCAATCTTGGATGCCAATGTTTGCTCTTGTTGACCATAGCACCCAATCTGCATGCCATTTCGTCTCCTGCTTGCCGCATCAGCGGCAAGTCCCCCTATTCCCCATTATTTCGTCATTTCTTGATACATCTTGAACAATTCCGCTACACACTCGCTTTCGGTTGTTTTGCCCGGTATCAGTCCGTAGGCTTGCATAACGGCTCTGTCGTTGTCTTGATGCGCCTTGCGCAGTTCAGGCGGCATGGTTAGTTCATTATACAATTCTGCAAGTGAACAATCTGCGTATTTATGACGGGCATCCAATATCGCTTGAGCGGTTTGCTCTATACTGGAGCGCAGGCGGCTCGCCTGCATATCGTTGCGCATCGCCTGCTCATTATTGCACGCGAGCCGCGTGCGCTCCGACAATGGCCACGGGAAGTTGTTATAGACGATGTTGGCGGAATACTGATAATCGCTTTTCATTCTTCCCGCCACTACTCGCATCCATGCGTTATGGACATTGGACATCAGAACGCCGAAAGCATAGAGTGTGGCTTCGGGAATGATAAGAGCCGAACCATTGACGATAGTTTGTCTGCCGACAAAAGAGATGGGTATATAACGGCGGGTTTCGGATGATACTTTGGGAATGACAAGCATATCGCTTTCGGGTTGTCGTATCTCGCCAAAGAGGTATGGAGTATCGGCTGCTTTGAGGGTCTGCGGTCGGTCGGATGATAGACGGAATTGCTTGGTTTGTTCTATACGATTCATTACGAATTTGCTTTGCAGCATCTCTTTGGGTGATATGCCTTGCAGCCATAAACACCAGCGTTTGGTGTTTTTTATCAGTTCGGCACCACCTGCATAGGGGCGTATAAAACGCTCATTCTGCGGATTCTCCCGAAGGAGTTCTGCAACATCGTTTTCGTCAAGGATAAGATGTCCATCGTCGATGGGCATACTGCCGTACATCATTTGCGGCACATCGCAAAGCGGCTTGGTGCGATTGCCGATAAACACATTAGGTGCATCAAGCAAGTAAGCGTTGATATTCTTGGCAGTGATAACTTGGTTGTCGGAGAGGTAGATGCGTTTGGTAGTCTGGGACGCAGGCGGCTCGCCTGCGGTTGTTTTCGCGAACGAGCCGTCCGCGTCCCAAGTGCATCCCTTCGGTATCCCTATAGTATCCCTTAAGGAAAAACCTATTATGACACAATGCACATGTGCCTTAATGTCTGCTTCGCTGTCCCAACGGAAAGTGCGGTAAGCAAAATCAATCTGCAAGCCATATTGTTCTTGCAATGGTTGCCAAAGAGTAGCAACTTGCTCACCTTGAGTGATAGAGTTAGTACTCACAAATGCAGCGTGTATGGTTTTTTCACTCCTCTGCATTAACTCTATCGCTTTTTTGTACCAACAAGCCACATAATCAATGTTTCCTATGCCCTTCCACTTCTTGCCAAAAATATCGAATACTTCTTCTTTTTGTATTTTGCTTTGCTCTTTCTTGCCCACAAAAGGCGGGTTGCCGATGATGTAGTCGGGGAAGTGGACAACGCTTCCAAGCGTTGTGTCTTCCGAACGCTCGGAGGCGTTCGCCACTACAAACAACTCTCCCCAATCCATCCTTAAAGCATTGCCCTCGTGAATATACGCATTCGTTTTCAGCGGCAGGAAATTCAAGTCCACACCGACGATATGCGAGGTCTCCTGTAGCGTCTGGCTCTCGGCTATCCATAGTGCCGTCTTGGCTACGGTGCAGGCAAAGTCGTTAATCTCTATGCCGTAGAACTGCGAGATATTAACTTTTATCGTGCCACCAAAATCAAACTGCCGTGCATCTCCGTACATGGCTTTTATTACCTCATTTTCTAATCGGCGTAAACTCAAAAAAGTCTCCGTCAAGAAATTACCACTACCGCATGCAGGGTCAAGAAAGGTAAGCGATGCCAGTTTGTCTTGAAAACTTTGCAAACGCTGACGAACTTGGAGTGCGGACGTCCTCGTCCGCATTATCCCCTCAAACTCCGCCCTGAGGTCGTTCATAAAGAGCGGGTCGATCACCTTGTGTATATTCTCGATGCTCGTATAGTGCATACCTCCGCTTCTTCTCGTCTCAGGGTTCAAAGTGCTTTCAAACACCGCCCCGAAGATAGTCGGACTTATCTCACTCCAGTCGAAATCCGCACTCGCTTTCTCCAACAGCAACTGCTTCAACTCCTCTGTGAATTGGGGGATGATGATTGCCCGGGACGCAGGCGGCTCGCCTGCGGTTGTTTTCGCGGAAGAGCCATCCGCGCTCCTGTGACCAAACAACCCACCATTCACATATGGAAAAGCCGCCAAGTCCGCTTCTAAAAATACATCTCTTTGTTTGAGCGGAGTATCAAGCACCTCAAACAAATCAATCAAGGCTTTGCGTATTTTGGGCGCAGAGAAAGGTGCCAAATAATCGTGAAACGCAGTCTTTGAGGCAAACAGCCCCGCATCCTCCGCATACAGACAGAATACAAGCCGAACACATAGGATATTAAGCGACCGCAACACCTCCGCCTCTATCTCCGCTTTTCGTTCCCTGCTTTCCGTGTTTCGTTCCCTGCTTGCCGCGTCAGCGGTAAGTAAAGGCTGATATTGTTCAAGCAATTTATCGTATATAATCCCCACCAACTCACCCGCCTTAACACTCACTTCCATCTCCCGTTTCAAGTGCTCATTCCCCTCATCCACAAGAAACTGCAAACGGTAGTATTCCTTTTCAAGATTTTGTAGCAGTATCTTCTGCGGCTCACCGTTAGGCTGCTCCATATCATACACCCAAAACTCACGGAAATTGCAAGTCACCACCCACCTCGGATGCCGAGAAAGCGGCAAACCGACTATATATTTCTTTGCTTGTTGAAACGGATTCAAGAGTGAACCATCACTTTGTACAACGGGCTTACCCAATTCTTTCTCGATTGACTTTTGCTCAATCAGTACTTTTGTGGCAGGTATATACCCATCCATAAAGTTGGTATTCTCCACCAACACTTGATCTTCAAACTCAATGAATTTGAACACATCCTGTACGCCTAACACATTTTGCAACAATTCAAGCCAGAACTTTTGCGTATCGCCCTTCTCGTAGCCCTTGCCCTGCCATTCCTCGGCAAACTGCTTGGCTGCCTTTTGTGATTGTATATTTGTCAGCATATCACCATGATATTTATTCATTTTAGACCGCAAAAGTACAAAAAAATAAGCATTTATGCAAGTTTTAACTCATAAATCTCTTTTTTGCACACTTTTTTGCTTCTTTTCGTCTCCTGCTTGCCGCATCAGCGGCAAGTCCCCCTATAATTCAGGCGGTAAATAGAATTGATCGGTACTTGATAGTAATGTTATCGGGCATCGCCGTTGTTCTACTGTCAAAACGGCTTGCAGGTTTTGCCTTTTCTTTTCGGGATTGAGGTCTTGTATATAGATGTTTGTGTCTGGCTGAATGGCTTGCAATATCTGTCTGTCTATCTCCCTATTGAAATATGGAAATGTATAACCAATTATTACTAATGCTTTTGTATCAGCCATTATTTTCTTTATGCGTTCAAAAATTTGCTCTGTCGGGTAGGCATACTTATCAAATGCGAACGACAACAATGTATTGATTTTCTTATCATCTGACATTTGAACATATAATTCTAATATCTTGATAAGGGTAAATAGTTTTGCTCTTTGATTATCTTAATATTCCGAGCTTATCAGCAGCAGTTTTTCCAACTTACTTTCATTGAGTAACTACTACCTATCTTGGCTAACATTATAGCAACCATATTAGATTGTTGTAGCACATTATATATACTCCCTACGTCTCAATTGCCATTTAATGGGATGTGAGAAAGTTTAGTAGCGGTAGAAGGCTTTGGTTTAAGCAGCTGTGTTTTGCTAACCTGACTTTGCAAAAATAACTTTTTTTGCATATTTTTCGATAAATCGTTTGCGATATAAAATAATTTTTGTAATTTTGCATCGTGAACGACAAATTGCTTCGGATAGTTCTGGCGATTGAACGGTAAATGATAAAACTACAAACAGTTATATGTATCAGCAACTGAAATTAGAGAATCAATTGTGCTTTCGCTTATATACGGCTGCACGGTTAATTACGCAAGCATATTACCCTTTTTTTGAGCCGCTCGGCATTACATATCCGCAATACCTGGTGTTGCTTGTGTTATGGGAGAGAGACAATCAGCCGGTGAACGACATAGCTCATAGTCTGCATTTGGAGACAAACACTGTCACACCGTTGTTGCAGCGTATGGAAAAGCAGGGGTTGCTAACACGCGTACGCGGCAAAGAAGATACGCGTCAGCGCATAGTATCGCTTACCGAACAAGGCAAAGCACTTGAAAGTCAAGCCGTATCCATCCCCGATTGTCTTTCATCACAATTGAATGAAAAAATAAAAGAAGTTGACCGTCTTGCGGCTATAATTCCGATTTTAGACAACATTATTGACGGACTTTCTAAAAACAATAAATTACAATGAAAAAATTTTTATTCCTATTGGTAACGTGTTTTATAAGTATGAGTGTGTCATCTGAAATAAATAATGATAAAGTAAATAATAAAACAACAAATGTTATGAAAATCTATGATTTTAAGGCTCAAACGAGCCGTGGAAGTGAACTGGATTTTGCACAGTTCGAAGGCAAGGTGTTGCTAATTGTCAATACCGCAAGTAAATGTGGTTTCACGCCGCAGTTCAAAGGTTTGGAAGAGCTCAATCAGAAGTACAAGGACAAGGGTTTGGTTATCATTGGTTTCCCCTGCAATCAATTCAAGGAGCAAGACCCGGGTTCTGACAGTCAAATTGAGGAGTTCTGCCAGCTCAATTACGGAGTTACATTCCAAATAATGAAGAAGATTGATGTGAATGGTGAAAACGCAGACCCGATTTTCGTGTATCTCAAAGAACAGGCACCTGCTGAAGAATACAATGGTTTGAAAGCTAAAGCCGCAAGAAATCTTTTCAAGAAGATTAGCGACAGTGCCAAATCGGAGAGTGACATACAATGGAATTTCACCAAATTTCTTATAGACAAGGAGGGTAAAGTAGTAGGGCGTTTTGCTCCGACAGCCGAACCCGCTGACTTTGAGCAAAATATAGTAAATTTATTATAATATTAAAAATTTTACAATTATGACAAAAGAGGAAGCTTTAAAAGCATTTGCGTGTCTTGGCGCAGTATGGTTTGGAAACAGTAAACAACATTTTGCATTTTCGGCATATGACCGTCTGCAAGGTTGGAATAAGTTGGCTGACAAGTGGAAAGAGGAAGCCGAAGAAGAGTGGGATGAGGCAGAGGAGGTTTTGAACCGTCTCGTTGAACTCGGTTGCAAACCTGCTGATTTGCAGGAGGCGATGAAGACAATTGAGTTCCCCTTCTATGACGACCCAAAGCAGCAGATTGAGACTGATTATCAGCCGAATGCTGTAAGAGAGTTGAGTGAGTTGGCAGAGGCTTTCAAGGATGATTATCCTACTCGCAAACTTATCGAGAAATGGATTGATGATGAGAAAAATCACATGGCATGGGAGGCGCAATATCTCTACCTCATCGACAAAATAGGTTATGAGAACTTTTTAATTGCAATGATGTAATGAAAAGTCAGGTATTAGAAGTAATGCGTGCGGCAGGAAAGCCTGTGAGTGCAGGAGACGTGGCAAAAGCACTGAATGCAGACCGTAAGGAAGTGGACAAAGCTTTTGCGGAACTTAAGAAAGAAGGTTCTATCGTATCGCCTCTTCGTTGCAAATGGCAGCCGGCATAACAGCGTGTGCAGTATAATTTCCATAGTAGAACCGCAATATCTGTATGCCGTTGGTTTGCAGCAGGTATTGCGGTCACTATTCAGTAAATATCTATGTCAAACTCATCAGTAAATATTGCCGCTTATATGTCGTCTGCTATACGTGGCATTATGCAAAAGGCATATCGCAATGTTTTGAGCAACCCATTAGAAGCGAAAGCAGTATGGCGGTTGCAGCAGACGTTTCTTAAGTCGGAAAAGCGTCGTGCGGAAGTCCGCAAGACCGAAGGAATTGATGTGCCACCATTTCTTATATGCTCTATATCAACAACATGCAATCTGCACTGCAAAGGTTGTTACGCGCGTGCCAATGGTATCGCTGCTGACAACGGGGAGGAGCAGAAGCAGACACTCTCGCCCGACAAGTGGAAAGCCATATTCGAAGAAGCTGCTTCCTTGGGAATAAATTTTGCCTTGTTGGCAGGCGGCGAACCGATGATGCGTAAGGATATTCTTGAGCGCGTGGCGGAAATAGAGGACATGATTTTCCCTATCTTCACTAACGGTACGCTAATCGGACCTTCGTATATCACATTCCTCAAGCAACACTTGAACATGATTCCTGTAATCAGTATTGAGGGAATGGAACACTCAACTGACGAACGCCGCGGTAAAGGTATGTACAAACGCGCAATGCAGTCGGTGGAGATGTTGCACGCAGAAGACCTGTTCTTCGGCACGAGTATTACTGTTACGACCGAAAATTTCGACCTTGTAACCTCGGACGCTTTCGTTGACAACTTGTGTGCCCTCGGATGCAAACTGATTATCTATGTGGAGTATGTACCCACAGAGACGGGGACGGAGTATTTAGCTTTTGGTGAGGCTGACCTTGCCAAAATGGAGGCGGTGCAAGTGCATCAACGCGAGCATTATCAAGATATTATCATCATCTCTTTTCCGGGCGATGAACAGCACATGGGAGGTTGTTTGGCTGCCGGTCGCGGTTTTTTCCATATAGGACCTGACGGAAGTGCTGAACCGTGTCCGTTCTCGCCATTCAGCGATAGCAATGTGACCACGCTGGGTGTCAAAGGGGCACTCTCCTCACCGCTTTTCCGCAAACTGCGCGACATCCATCTTGTAGGCGGTGAACACTCCGGCGGTTGTGCCTTGTTCGAGCATCGCGAAGAAGTTGAAGCATTGTTAAATGCCTGAATTACAGATTGTAAATAGTTATATCACAAAACCTTATGAAAACAGCAATTCGTTATTACAGCAAGTTTGGTCATTCCAAACAAATGGCTGAAGCCATCGAACCGATTGTCGGTGCCAAAGCCGCAACAGTAGCAGAACCTATAAAGGAGCCGGTGGATGTGTTATTCCTCGGAGCCGGCGTGTTTCTTGGCAAAGTGAATAATGCCGTTACTGAATTTATTGCATCTCTTCAGCCCGAACAAGTGAAATGCGTTGTACTCTTCGGTTCGTGCGCCATTATAGATTCTCCTGTTCCGCAGATGCGCAAGGCATTAGAAGCACAAGGCATCAAAGTAAGTGAAAAATCGTTTACCTGCAAAGGTTCGATGGGACCTGTTTACAATGGTCATCCTGATGCCAAGGATATAGAAGCCTTCAAGACTTTTGCCCAATCCGTATGAATTTAATTATTATCCTTCTCTTACCGCTATTAGGTACCGTTCTCGGCTCCGCATTTGTGTTCTTTATGCGCGGCAATATGTCGCCGTTGCTTGAGCGTACGCTACTCGGCTTTGCTTCCGGTGTCATGGTGGCGGCTTCGGTGTGGTCGTTACTAATACCGAGCATAGAGATGTCCGGCTACACAGGTTCCATGTCTATTTTGCCCGCATCGGTGGGTTTTATGGCAGGTATAGGTTTTTTGTTGCTAATAGATTATATTACACCGCACCTGCATATCGGAGCTGACACACCGGAGGGACCGCGAAGCAAACTCTCACGCACAGCGATGTTGGCACTTGCCGTCACAATTCATAATTTTCCTGAAGGTATGGCGGTTGGTGTGGTTATCGCCGCAATCATGCAAGGTACTGAAAATATTTCCGCTGCGGCAGCATTGGCGGTCTCTATAGGTATAGCGATACAGAATATTCCCGAGGGAGCCATCATTTCCATGCCTTTGCGGGCGGAAGGCAACAGTCGTGCTAAGTCGTTTCTTATCGGAAGCTTGAGCGGTATTGTTGAACCGATAGGCAGCGTGCTTATTATCGTTCTCGCATCGCTTATGACACCTGTTTTGCCATATTTGCTTGCATTCGCGGCAGGAGCTATGATGTATGTGGTGGTGGAGGAACTAATCCCCGAAGCCTCACAAGGCACACACACCAACCTCTCTACTATCGGTTTTGCCATCGGCTTTGTATTAATGATGGTTCTCGATGTAGTGTTGGGTTAACAAACGGATTATAAACGCAGGACAAAAGGTATCTGTTTTGTAATGATATGCTTTTCTGTCAATCGGCTATAACAAAACCATCGTTTGGCAAGTCTGCCTGATGTTCATGGTGTCTTCGACAGTGTTATAAAATGGGCTTTTGCGCATACAAGCATACTCCGCATAGCTACTCATCGAGACAACACGATTATGCAGCACAACTTGCTCAAACACGGCTTTACCTACTGTGATATAATTTATCTTTCGGAGACGGATGGTTAGCCTTGGGCTGACTAAATAGAACAATTTAAAATCAGATGATTATGATAGTTACTACAACACCGACCATTGAAGGTCACAAAATTGGAGAATACAAAGGTTTAGTTTCAGGAGAAGTTATCTTCGGAATGAATTTCTTGAAAGATTTTGGTGCCTCGCTCCGCGATTTCTTTGGCGGACGCACCGATAGTTACGAAAAGGCAATGCTTGAGGGACGTGAAACAGCTGAAAAAGAGATGTGCAAGCGAGCCGAGCAACTGGGTGCCAATGCCATCGTGGGAGTCAGTTTCGGCTATGAAACGATGGGACAGGCGAACGGCATGATTATGATTTCCATCTCAGGCACAGCCGTTGTGATTAACTAAATCAAAACACAGATATGAAAGAAGTAGAAAATTATTTGAAAGAATGCGGCATTTTTTATCTCGCCACTATTGACGGTGACCAACCGTATGTACGTCCCTTTGGTGTAGCCGAAATTATTAACGGCAGACTGTATTTTATGACAGGCAAATCAAAAGACGTGTTCAAACAACTTGCTCGAAACGGAAAGTTCGAAGTCTGCGCCACCAAACCGTCGGGCGACGAATGGATGCGGCTCAAAGGAGAATTAGTCAATGACGACTCCCGCGAAATAAAAGAGGAGTATCTGCGCCGCCACGAAGAGCTCAAACCATTGTACAATGTTGACGATGGCAATATGGCTGTTCTCTATGTCCGCAACGCAAACGCACGTTTCTTCTCATTTACTGCTCCTGTAAGGGAAGTGAAATTTTGATATGTAGCCATTCAGTAACTCTCAAAAGACCCGATAGGAATATGAAAAAATATTTATCGCAGTCAGCACACAAATCAAACTGCAAGACTTGCTGAAAGCCCGTTTATGAATATGAACATCTGTGAAACGGCTGATAGTAACACATCCGAAGCAGTAAAATACTTAATTTATGGAAACATATCATTTTAGAAAACAAATTCACCGCCTGCCGGGGAAGGTGATACACACTATTCCGCTCCCGGAACCTGAAGTTACCGAGGGTCTGGGGGCGAGAAAACAGATAGGCACAATCTGTAAACAAAGCGGCTACAATCATGTATTGGTTGTAACTGACAAGACGCTTGTGGGATTAGGTTTTGAGCGAGCAATAATATCATCCTTGGACGAAGCCGGTGTTGGTTTCACTTTGTTTGACGATATCAATTCCGAGCCTGATATTGCTATTATTGAAGCAGGTCGCAAACAGGCTTTAGAGTGCAAAGCCGATGCTCTTGTAGCTCTGGGTGGCGGTTCGGTAATGGATAGTTGTAAGATGATTGCCGCAGGAGTAAAAATGCCCCATCTGCCGGTGAAAGCACTGTTGCTTAAATTCCTGCCTATCCCGGGAGGGTCTTTGCCATTGATTATGGTACCATCAACTGCGGGAACAGGAGCGGAAGTGACTGTTGCTGCGGTAGTTAGTAACGACAAAGCGGTCAAGGGTTCAACCGTATTAATCGGGCTTAATGTTACTAATGTGGTACACGACAGCGAATTGACAATGCATGCTCCGCAAATAGTTTCTGCAGCGTGTGCGATTGATGCACTCAGCCATTGCATAGAGGGTGTAGTAGCTGATGTTGATATGAACGAAGATGATATGCACATGTCAATGGAAGGTGTTCGATTGATTTTTAAGCATTTGCCCGAAGTATTAAAAGAGCCGGAAAACAACGATTCCCGATTAGCATTGTGCCGTGCGGCAATGTATGGCGGGAATGCCATTAATACCCAACTTGCCGGTTACGTGCACGCCTTCGCTCATAGTATAGGTGCTAAATATCACCTCTCTCACGGACAAGCAATATCATTAATGCTCATGCCGGTATTAGAGTTCCAGAAGGAAATGTGCAAAGAACGCTATGCTGAGTTGGCGCACTATTGTAAATTATTTGATGATAATGACTTGCCGCTGACGCGACAAACTGAAAACGAAAAGGCAGAGATATTCCTTGATGCCGTCAGAAATTTGCTGTCACTATGCGGAATGGACAAACTTAAATCGCCTGTCCGTCCGAGTGACTACGAAACTCTAATCCCGCTGATTGCCGCCGATTCGGTAAATTATTCCGCGCCGGTCACCTTGACCAATGCAGATATCAGGCAGTTGTTGGAACAAATTACTGACAACAATGCGGTAAATAATATTGAACACACAGAATCTTCTATTCGTGAAATAGTTGATGCACAACGCCGCTTTTTCCGTTCAGGTGTCACATTGCCTGTAAAATGGCGTATTGAACAGCTGAAAAAACTGAAGAACGCTGTTTTGGAACACGAAAAAGAGTTTATAGAAGCGTTGGCGCAGGATCTTGGACGAAGTGAAGTGGAAGCATATCTGTGCGACATAGGACCTATTGTTGTTGAAATAAATGAGATGATTAGCGGTCTGCGCCGTTGGGCTCGACCGGAAAGACATTTCAGCGGATTGATGTGTTTCCCCAGTCTTGTAACAAAAGTTTATAAAATGCCGTATGGTGTGTCACTTGTAATCAGTCCGTTCAATTTCCCTATACTCCTGACAATAGGTGTTGTGGCTGCGGCAATGTGCGGCGGTAATACCGTGGTAGTCAAGTCATCTTCAAAGTCGGCTGCAAGTACAATGGCACTCAAACGTTTCTTCGCCAAAGTATTTCCGCCTGAATATGTGACACTTATCGACGGCGGTCACGATGTTGCGGATATGTGTCTGGCGCAACGTTTTGACAAGATTTTCTATACCGGCTCGCCTGCTGTGGGCAAACATGTGTTAGCTGAAGCCGCCAAGAACTTAACACCGGTGGCACTTGAACTCGGAGGGGAAACCGGCAACTGGTGCGTGGTGCGCAAAGATGCCGACATCCATGATGCTGCACGAAAAATAGCCTTCTTCAAACTTACCAATGCAGGGCAGATATGTATCAATATTAACCAGATAGCTGTTGCCGAAGAGGTGGCGGAGCCGTTTATTACCGAACTCAAACGCGAATTTATACGTCAGATTGGCGAACATGCGGAAAACAATCCCGAATACCCTAAACTTATCAACGATGCTGCATATAACAAGTGTTCACGGCTCGCCGATGAATATCGCAGCCGTATAGTATTCGGCGGAGTGGGAAACAAAGACTCATGCCGTTACGCACCGACAATTATTTATCCTGTTGGTATTGACGAACATATAGTGATGCACGAGTTGTTTTGTCCGCTTTTGCCTATTGTTCCATTCTGTGACTCCGAGGCGGACGCACTGATGGATACTATCGCTGAACGCGAACATCCGTTAGCAATGTATCTGTTTACTAAAAATATGCGTTGGGCAAACCGTGTTATGCAGACACAACAATTCGGTGGTGGATGTATCAATGAGGTATGTATCCACATGATGGTCAAAGGCGTTCCCTTTAACGGCACCGGACATTCCGGCATGGGTGCTTATCACGGCGAGTGGGGCTTTCGTGAATTTACTCACCCGCAGACTGTACTTCGTGGCAGCCGCCGGTTCAATCTGCCGCTTCGTGAACATCCGTACGGTGGAGATGCAGGGCGTAAAAAGATGTCACTTCTCCGCCTTTTCGAGCGATAACAGGTTTTAGTTTACTGAAAATTTATGCTTTGTGTAGTTCTGCAAAACCTTCGCCCATCAATAGATGCTTGCCGGAATGGAGTGGGGTGACCTTGACTCCCTTTTGAAATATGAGGACAATATCTGACCCGCCGAAAAGAAAATAACCCATTTCGTCACCCTTGTATAATGTCTGCCCGATATGAAGAGTCGGAAGCCAATTGCAAGAACATATCTGTGACATGCCGACAGGCAACATGGCAACCAATCCGAATCTTGCGGTCTCTATAATGGCGCAAGCGCGGGTTTCGAGCATCTGAAAGCCCGTCTCGTTGGTGTAGTAATAGAGTTTCTGCTCATTGTCCCACATGGTATATCCGCCGCCGGCAGCCACTCCTGCAATGGTGCGCAGTTCGCGTAGAACACCGTCAACAGGCGCGTGATATCGATGATAATCATTGATGTCCAAAATTGTATGAGTCAGAGTACCGCCTGCAAAAGCATCACAAAACATTGAATCTCTCCCAATCAGTTGGCTTATATCCGACAGCTTGGCTGTTTTGATTTGTAAATCATCAGGATATAGCAACTGATTGTTTTCGTCTATTGCAAATAACTCTTTAGGGCATGCGTCAACAGGCGAAACTACTGCCGCATCAGAAATCGGTCTTACTTCAGATCCTGCAAGTCGGCGGGAGAAAAAGTCGTTAAATGTGTGCCATTGATTGCCGATTCCGTACCAACCGCGTGACAAACCCCAATCAGGGTCGGATGCAACAAGTGTGTAATAATCATTGTTCCAACTCTCTTCCGTTGACAGCCATGAACCCCATGAGTCAGCATATGTGGTCAGCCATGAGGCAAAAGGCTCGACATACTCTATTGTAGGGTAATAAAAACCGCAGTCACGCAATTCCTCAAGAGGTTGGTCAACTATAAACCAGAAATAACCGATTCCTTGGTCTGCCCTGCCGTAAAGCGAAGAGCCGTATTGCGTGGGAGACGGGTTCAGCATCACCTCCCACGGCAATAAACGGATATTGCGGTCTATAAAATCATAGAATTCGAATAGAGTCTGTGCCGGATTATATCTACGGTCAGGATTTATAGCAGCGGCTTGGCGTATTGCATGTTCAAGCAGTTGACGGACTTCACCATGCTGTTCGCAAATAGACATAAGCTCTGCAACTGCCTCCGTATGTATTTTGCCTGCCGTTGATTGATGGTTGTGCATATCATGTTCCTTTGGTTTTGCAAATTTACAATTATTTGATGACATAATAAAATAGCCGCGTTTTTTCTCTACAAAATATAGATTTTATCCATATCTTAAGATAATTTAACAGTTGTTTGGCATGCTATATGCTATCAAAGTCAAGAAAAAGTAGTAATTTTGCAACGCGAAATGCGTATTAGGTATTAATAAGGACACGGTAACTATGCTTTGTATGGTTAAATTGTTGTAATACAAGGCATTGAATGTTAATTATGCAAAAAAAAATAGCAATAATATTGTTAGTGGCTGTTGTGGCACTTTATGGTGTGTCGTTGTATAAGGTATGTAATCCGACCGTTGAGACGCCGTATCCGCCGGTATATCATGGACCGTCTCATCGGCAACGACCTGCGCAATCCAAGCAGGATTTCATAGCTGATATGCCGCAACCCTCAATCAAACCTGTCAATGTATCCCTGACAGAATATCATGCTAAAGCAAAGGTCTATCAGAATAAATATGCTATAGAACAACAAATTACCAAATACAATTCTCAAGGCGGGGGAATCACTTTGGGTAGTACGGCTACGATGCATAGTTATGGCGGTGGCGGTTCTATGTCGGGAATGTATAATCGGACAAATTTTGCAAATAACAATATAACAAACAGCGTTAATTCGTCATTCTATAATATTCGTCAAACGGATGCCTATCCCGCAGTGCAAGGCACTTTATACAACTACAGACCTAATTTATCGTTTACTTATCGCGCGGCAGCTCCGGATATCGTTTCACTACTTAATCAATATCGAGGAATTAATAGTATTGGTGTTGAAGAAAGAGGCGGAAAGTATTATTATGAAGAATTTTGGATAGACGGCTTTTATATATGGTTGAAACTTGAAGGTTATACCGATGCCGCCTTGTCACCATATTCGGCTACCACTTTGGTTGCCGGACAGGATGTGTATCTGTTGAAAACCGGCACAACTCCGCCACCGCACAATCCTGACGGCGATGAATTTCCGATAGGAGACGGAATACCGGTACTCCTTATATTGCTTGCAGGTTATATGATTATAAAACGAAAAAAAACATCTTTGGTATGAAATCAATCCGTAATATATTGTTAGTTGCTGCTCTGTTATTGAGCGCAAATCTCTTTGCCGGTTCTGTCGTAGTAAAAAACGGCGCAACGGATGTAACTAACGGAACTTTTGATATGCCGCAAGTTACAAAGGTCGGTGATGCTGCTTCGGTGGCTACACTTACTGTTGTTAAAACCGATATGACTTCGTTATCACTTCGTGAATCAGGCGATGATGCAATCAGTGCGGTATTGAGTGAATCATCTATCAACCTGACTTTTAATCCGACCGACACTGCCGGAAGATATGTCAAGGTTCTTACTCTTGCCGGTCTTGATACCGACGGAAAAACAGTAAGCGTAAAAGTAACGGTTAATGCTGTTTGTCTATGGGGTAAACTATTCTTCAGTGCATTCTCGTCCAATGTGGTTGATGGAGTGTCTTCAGATTATCTTTTGTCAGTTGATTTTACTTCTTTCAAGGGGTTCCAATCTGCGTCATTTGAAGTATATGTTTATGGTACTGAAGAGGAAGGAGGAGAAAGGGTATGTGATAGTCAAAATGTTAAGGATTACCTCAAAACACTACTGACTGCACTGTATAACCTCGACCCTGAAGATACTTCTTATGAAACTACACTTTCTGACATGTTGAATGAAGTTTTATCTCAATTCTGTTTGCCGATAGATTTGCAATCAGATTCTTATAGGGAAATTTTCTTGTTGGATGATAATACTTTCTCTTTTTCCGGTTCTATCGGAACATTACCGTATGACATGGCAGGCTCATTGTATTTTAAGCTTACATTTACCAATACCGATGGAACCACATTCTCGCAATACTCTGTTGTTGAGCCGGGTGTTGAATTAGACAAAAACCATGCACAAGATGCTGTTTGCGGTTTTGACTTGTCCAATTGCTTCGATGATTATAGCGTTGCGGTAATGGATACACTTTACCTGATGAGTAATCGCTGCTGTGCCGTATATGCCAAAGGTGAAGCCGATACTGACGGGAATATATATAAATATGTTTTTGTAGATAGTTATGACCCTCACGTACAACGCAGAATATTGACAAATGCAACGTATAAAAAGTTATATTTTACCGGACGTTGCGATGCCGCTTTTACAGGTAATGCTTCAGGAAAAATTGATGATGATGAGGTTATTATCGGAGTTAAAACATTTTTGGGACTCGATGGTGTATTTAATATAGTAGGTGGAGGTGCAGCAACTTCCACCGATATCTATCTGGAAAACTTCCAAGTTACTTCCATGTCTCGTGCCGGAGGTGAATATAACAACGGTCTTAACTTTGAATGTCGGGATATGCCCGGTGGTAGTATTATTTTCGCCATAACAAGTTCTGCACAGGGTTCAGGAAACTATTTCAATGTCAATTTCCACTCTAAAGGAGAAAATCGCCTGACATCTAATCCGGGTGTTAATTTCTATCTTGATTTCTTGGGACTCGCTAAAGTAGAATCTGATGGCTTTACTTTTGGTAGTGCTCCTATAGCTATTCGTGAAAGTGTTGAATTAGACCAGGCAAATTCAGACCCGTTAAAGGGGATACTCGCTACATATAAATATAATACTCAACTGAATTTCGATGACTATTGGATTGATGGCTCATCTACCAATGGTCTTTTGGATTTGAATAATAACGGACAAACAAACGTTGGTTCTATAGATTTGGGAAATGATATAAATAAATGTAACTTTTTTGGAGGTCGTTATAAATTGTCAAGTGGTGCTACTCGTAGAACAAGTGCCGTACATCTTAACCCGATATCTCAGTACAGCTATTTGGAAATGTATGTTGACTATTTCCTCTCTAATTCTCTTGCTATAAATTATCGCCTATTCCGTATCGACTTGTTTGTAAGAGCATTTAATATGACAGTTCCTATTGCTATGTATGGATTTGGTAATGATATGGTGGGTAACGGACAAGTCAATTTCTATGGTGGTACGTTTGAAACATATGGAGTTAGCGATAGTTACATGAGTGAAACCAATCAAAAATACGAGTACTGCTATTTCCGCGACAAATACGACCTGCGTATTCCGGGTGGCTCACAAATTAATGGTGGTACTTTCAATAACTGCGATGTCTATCTCTGCGATACCGTTGCAAGCCGTGGTGTTAACCCGATTAATTTTATGGGAGATACCGTTTGCAAACTGCCAATTTCTCAAACAGGTGTTAATGCTGACGGAACGGCTCAATTTACTATACCCGCCAAATTCAAATATGATATCGAGGGAATGGGAACATTCACCTATAACGATACCTACGGATGTGATGGATGCCTGTCATCCGGTGGCGTGAACTCTGCGCCTAAACATGGTATAAATGCTGACGAAAACGGCAATGTCAATATCTATGTACCATGCGAGATGGATGAAAGTCTTGAACCCGCTACTCCGATAAAAACGAAATTCTGGTGGAGTACTGTTATGCCGCAATATTCTGCCAATCACCGCGGAGGCACAACTATAGATAATAGTGGAGATTTGTACAACTGCTATTTTATAGATGTCGTACTTGACTCTCTTGTATATAAAAAAGGTCAAATAATAAGTATCAACTTTACAAGTTATCGCGGTGAGTTGTATAACAAATCAAACTCAACAATACAGAAACGTCTGTACCTTGTATTGCCGGTTGAAACCAACCGTTGGTATAACTTCATGGCTCCGTTTGATATATCCAATGTATATGAGGTTAGTACCACGACACCCGACCCTTCTAACTGGAGTACCTATCGGAACAACTTGCGTGATAATAACTATAAACTGATTCTCGGTTTTGCCCCGCAACTTATCTTCGGAGGACACATGGAACTTAAAGAATTAGTTCAGTTTGTCGGAGATTCTCTTTATTCCAATGGTATCATTCCGGAACAAGTCCGAATTAACAAACTTAATTATTATGACGGAACTAATGAGGCTACATCTAATTTTTATCTCTATGTTCCTCAAGATAGTGTTTCCGGAACACGTGAGAGATGGCGCACTCGTTCTGATGGTGACTTTGAACACGACTATTACTTCGATTGGTCGTATATAACACCTGTGAATAAAGAGTTTAAGGACGAAAATGGTGACAATACCATTGACGAAACCACATCGAATGCCGATGTTATTATGGAGGCAAAACATGTCTATGGCTTGAGTTTCCCAGGTGACCAGGACTATCCTTATTGGAATAATCGTTACCTTATATTCGAGGGATATGGTAAGCAGACTATATATGGTTCTGACGAGCAGGCCAATTTCGTAACCTCCGCTCCGGAAGGTTATGCGCAATGGGGCGGCAATTATACCTTTACCAATTATCCGGCTCAAGAAAATATGTACGTTTTAGACAATAGAGATACCAAACTTAAAAACGGACCCGGAAACAACAACATTTTTGTGGCTCCGGAAGATGAATACGTGGACTATGTTCTGACTGAAGAAGATAAATACTATTCTACAATCCGTGATAATACCGACTATACTTATGATACATTTGTAAGCGATTGTCTTGAGTTGATTGAAGATAACAAGGGTAATAAACGTGCAGTAAAATGCAGCTTTATTGATACAGAAACTACAGCGTCAATTTGTTTCGATGAAAATGGCTCTCCTATGCCGTGCTCACAATTTACCACAGGTTTTGATACTGCACTTGTTGACTTTACACCGGTTCTGCGTGAAAAGGAAATAATAAATAGTAAAATTGAGGCAACAATTGCGTACGGAACAACGTATTCGTTCCATGGGAAAGATATTGCAGAAGCAGGTACTTATACTCATACTGTCGTTTATTCTGACAAAATAGAAGTTGAGACTCTTGTCCTTACCGTAGCAGATCCGGTTCCGACAATAAGTCCCTATGTAGCTGTTTCAGACTTGAGCGATGAACAAATTGAGGGTTTAGAGTATGTTATAGATGAGGAAACGTCTGTTATTACTAATAATATCCAGCCTCACTTTGCTTATATGGTGGTTAACCGTCCAATGTCTGCACCGACCCGCTATACCGGTATGACCGATAACGAAGGACTTTCAGGGCTGCCGACGATAGGCAATGTGTCATACGTGATTACTGAAATTGGCGGCATCGTCAATATCCAGACCAATTACCGGCAAAATATACATATATTCGATATGACGGGAAGATTGGTGTTCTCTCGTGCCATGTCAGAAGGCGAAACCTTCTCTACATCTTTGCCTTCCGGGGTATATATTGTTTCCGGTGCAACAGATAATGTCAAAATAATTGTTAGATAAGGAACTATATGAAACGGCAATTTATATTAAGTCTTGTTTTATGCATCTTTTCGGTACTATATTCTTTCGCTGAACCGGGTTATGGTTTGACGTGTGAAGATGCACCATATATCGCAACCGGATATAGTGAATATCTTGAGCCCGGAGAATATTGGTATTATTCAACTTCTTACGACTTTCCTTTTACTATTACTTACGAATGGGATAGAGAAAAATATGCCAACTATTGGAATGCTACGGCGCCGGAATTTGTGGTCGATTTCTCTTGTGAAACCGGAGTATATGAAGATAAAACTCTTTATGAAGTAGTTAAATATGCAAAAGACTCTTTGGATAAAGATATTCCTGCATTAGGACACCTGACTCCTGACCCTGAAACACAAAACTATACTCGTACTTTTAGTCGGGACTATCGTACTGCTCTCTTTATGTTCGGTATTACGGCTAACCAGCCTATATATATAAAGGTTGTGATGAAATCTGCGGGTATATTGCATTTCAACAGTACTTCGGCTCATGCCCAATGCGTGAATGTCGGTGCTCCGCTGGATTTTGGGATGGAAATTCCCCTTTCTGAAAAAGACACTAATGGACTCTACCTTTGGGAAATTGCTGATTGGGCACATACCAACTATCAGTTTGTATGGGAGCCTGATAATGGTATCGATGAACTATATGTGGCTGAAGGTCAATGGTGCGATGTGGACAGAAATGTCTATAGCTCAATGTCTAACGACTTCTTCTTTATGGAAGAATACGATGGCGTGTACCTCTGGAATTCCAATAAAGCACTCTACGAAGCAAAAGAGTGGGGACTTACACAGCAATATATTCGTTTCTACGCTGAAGGAACAGGTACTTTCCGAGTGGAAAAATTGCCGGCAAATATACAACAATTTGCCCTTGTTGACAGTACTGTTTTTGCCTCTATTGACAGAAATGCCCGCACCGTAACAGCCATATTGCCAAAAGGAACTGACCGTAATACGGCTGTCGAAAATGCAAAAATCATTTTTGAACCCGTCAACCAGAAATACTCATTCAACAGTGATTTTACTCAAATTACTATTGACGATGGTATGAACACAACATATTCACTCAATATATCTGTTGTGCCTTATGTTGCCAATGATGATGCTACTTTAAAGGAAATAACTGTTGGCGGAACACCTATAGCCGGTTTCAATCCTTCAATTCTCGAATATACGGTTGATTGTGGCGCCGTTCCGATAATTGGTGCTACTCCGAATGATGCCAATTACTATAGCATTGATATTAAGCAAGGTTCGGATTATGTGCGATACGCAACGATAACAGTAGCAGCCGAAGATGTTTATACAACCCTTACTTACACCGTTAATTTCACCCTGCCGAAACATACTGACGCAACACTCAAAACAATAAAAGCCAACGACAAGGCAATTGATGGTTTTGATGCAAATGTTTTCTCCTATCAATATAATGTGGCATCTGCGGCGCAAATACCGGCAATTGTAGGCACACCCAATGACCGCCTTGCTTCGTGTGAAAATGTCTATGAGGCATCAAAAACCGTTCTCCCGGACTCAACAGTTTTGGTTTGTACCGCTGAAGACGGCTCGTCATTGCGCTATGTAATTTATTTTAACAATTATGTAAGCAATGATATTACTGCCGAGTTGTATGTCAACGGAGTAGATATCGGACCTCTGAATGCCTCTAAAAAACAATATAACGGTATTAATGTGCCATCATGGCCACCTTTTGTCGATGTCGTTACCACACATCCTAATGCAACCGTTGAATTTTTAGAACCATCTTTGCGCAATGAGGGTAAAGCCGCAACATGGCAATTCACAGTTACTGCCGAAGATGGTAAAACATCACAAAAATATACCACCAATTATGTCGTTTCGTCTGTTAATGCTTATCTGCATTCTATCCTTCTTGATGGAAATGCTTTAGCAACTTTCGATTCAACCGTATTTATTTATGAAACTAATGTCAGCAAATTACCGGTTGAGGTTACACCTGTAGCATCGGCTGACGATGCAACAGTTGAAACATCAAGCAACACCCCCGAAGATGGCACGGTAGTATATACATTTACCGTTATTGCGTCTGACAATAAGACTAAATGTTCTTACTCGCTCACCCTGCATGAGGTTGTTCAAAGTAAAGATGCTACCCTTTCAGGCATTACTATCGATGGCCAACCTTTGGGAGACTTTAGTGCGGCACAACTACAGTATGAAATTATTGTTCATTCTCTGCCTACTGAAGTTGTTGCAACACCTAACGATGCAAATGCCGTAGTTGAGTCAGTGTCTAACAATGTAAATAACGTATATTTCTATCATTTTACTGTTACCGCCGCTGATGGTGTTACACAACAAACTTATAATTTGACAATTCAGTTTGAGAAATTGAGTACCGATGCAACGTTGTCGCTTATATCTCTTGACGACGGTGAGTCTGTAATCGATGGTTTCACCTCAAGCAAAACGTCGTACTCAATTGAGGTTGAACAATTGCCGGATCACAACAGCCTTTATATTGAACCCAACCACAGCAAAGCTACTATAGAACTTGTCTGGACTACATTAGAAAACGGAGAACAAGTTTCTATAACAGTTACTGCCGAAGATGCTGTTACTACTAAAACATATACCGTAACTTTCATTCTCAAAATCATAGAGTTAGACCACGATGCTACCCTTGAAAAGTTGCTCGTAGGCGATATGACCGTGACTCAATTTACAGCCGGTACTACTACAACCGTAAATGTCGAATCTCTCGACAAAAATACAGTTGTAGGTGTTCCGACCAAGTCCGTTGCAACAGTCCTGTATCAATGGTCTGAAAACACTCTCGAACTGACAGTTACGGCAGAAGACGGCGAGACAAAGCTAACTTACACTTTCCAATTTGTACTGCCTGTCATTCCTCCTAAAAATAACGATGCCACTCTTGACCATATAACTGTTTTTGATGAAATATATACAGGTTTCAGCCCTAATACCGATAAGATTATACTCTTAAACGGCACCAATATCCCGACAGAGAACGATGTTACTATTGTGCCTACTGACAGCAAAGCAACATATTCTGTTGACGGGGATGTTAATGCAGGCTTCTTTATCATTACCATCACTGCTGAAGACGGCAAGACAAAATTAACCTATATTGTTATTGTTGAGATAGTTTATCTCTCTGAAGACAACACCCTTGCAGGTATTTCTCTCGACGGGATTTCAATGGCGGACTTTGACGCTCAAATAACTGATTATGAACTTTCTCTCTACACTCTGCCGACCGTAGGTGCTACAGCCAACAGCAATGTAGCAACTTTTAGCATCACCCAACCTTCCAATGACAATCCTATAGCTACAATTCTCGTTACGGCAGAAAACGGTGACCAACGTACTTATACGATAATTTTCAATATCATACACGAAGTACAAGCATCGCTTGTCCCGTTAGAAGTCATGTTTGCTAACGGCTTTAAGGGCTTTATCAATGCAGAACAAAGTACAATAGATGTTTACTACCTTGCGTCAGAATCCGTTCCTGCATCAATAAAAAGCTGGAAAGCACAGGCGGGTGAGACTCTGAAATCCGTTGAACTTACATCAGATAATCAATTATTGGTCAAAACCGAAGATGCAGAGGTCCTTTATGATGTCAATTATTACCCTGTACAGCCCGGCGCACTGCAAATCGGAACCGACTATGTATTTGACGGATTGGAGGATTATGTAAAAACAACATATTTTTATACTGATTCGCGTGGCTGGCGTATCTCACAAGACAATGAGGAAACAGATAACCGACGTATATCTCGCGGTAAAGACCGCATCTATTTCTTCCTACCCGGATGTGCTGCTTTGCGTTTGCAGACAACAACAATCCCGCAAAGTGTCCGTATCTCCCTCAATGGTGAGGATATTACCGAAAAACAGACTCGTTTCGACCGGACAGCAGGACATTTCTATACCGCATCCCATGACGGATATACTTATATAAATGCGCTAAAACTCGGCGAACCTCTTATGCTTGAAATTGAAACTGAAGATGCTGACGGAGATGTTGCCTTCAGTGCCGTCCAACTCCTTGAACGTGAAGAACCGAGAGACGCTGTTGAAATAAATTATTTCCGAAATATAGTTTATTCCGATGGTATAATCTATAACCCCGATGCTATGCCGTTGAATGTCTATAGTATTACCGGGCAGCTTGTTGCAACCGGCTCGGACAATATAAATATCTCATCGCAACCGTGTGCTGTATATATCGTACGCTGCAACGAGCAATCTCTAAAAATAGTAAAATTTTAAAACAACAACTTGAATTTTTCTGATTATGAAGAAATTTCTTTATCCATTGTCTATCATATTTGCTATGATGGTTTCATTGCCCCTTTTTGCTGACAATGATACGATTATTGTGGATTTCAATGTAGGTGTTGATACCGTGCTGACCAAGAAGTCAGCCAAGATGAACAAAAATCTTCTCTATGCCGACTGTGGTCTTGTTCATGAGGTTATGCGCGATGGTGTCAGTGCTTTCTGGTATTCCTCACAACGAATAGAAACACAATTTAAATTCGGTGATAAATTGGAACAAACCGATACTATCAAGGCTTTTGGTGCTTTCGACTATGACGAAGCAAAGATAAAGAAAAAACTCGGCAGCGAGTATGCGTGGTTTATAGAGTCCTACGGTGATAAAGAACTCATCGTTCGCCTCAGCATGTTTGTCAAAAACGACCACGGCAGACTTATGTTATTCCGTTCCGGAGAGTTACCGACTTCTTTGACACACGAAAAACCGCTTGAAGTTTATTGGGATAAAGTGCACACCACGATGGGTATCGAACAGGTCTATCGTATTGAACCTAAGGAAGTGCCGGACAGCCTGCAAATCCGTGTTACCGACGGAACAAGCATCATCATTACCGTTGAGGCTCTCTACGATGATGTTTATGTACCTATTGTTGAAAACCAAGCGGCAACACAATCTCAACCGTTTGGTCTTAATCTCGAAGAATACAGACTCGAAGGAGTACCTATTTATGTCACTGTCCGCCGTGGTACAGAAGCTAATGTAAGCAAACTCAAACTTGTGTCGCTCCAACTGCCCAAGAATATCCATTATGACACAACTTACACATATATTGACACTTTGGCTTGCTCCGGAACAGATGTTATTATTGACGGAAAATCCTACAACCGTAATACTACTGTTTATGTTTATGGCACTCCCGTTGCCCAAACAGACGGCTTTCTCGTTAATTGTAGTGTATATAACCTCAAGTTTGAGGCTACCCCGCGTGTTCTTGACACAGTATATGTCCGTTCTTTCCCCTACACGGCTGAAAACGGAGACGTGATTGCTCAACAAGGATGGAAACATCGTCCGCAACCTGCCGACAATGTATGCGGAAGCATCACTTATTCAACTTATTACACCCTTGACCTCAATGCTTCCGGCTCGGATACAACTTATGTAAATATTGATACTGTTTTATGTGCAGGATCAGTATTTGAATACGAAGGGCGTGCATATACCGAATCGCAAACCATTCGCTCTACCTCGTATGCCTATTCAGGTACTGTAGCTGTTGTCACCATTACAACTATTCACCTTTCATTCTTTGAAACTCCACGCAATGTTAATGAAACGATATATGTCACATCTTGGCCATATGTGGTTGACGGCATTGTTGTTGCCGCTAAACAAGGGTGGGTGAATGACACAGTCCCCGCCGACAATCCCTGCGGCATTAAGATTAATGCCACCTATTATACTCTGTCAACTTCCGGATTTGACGATGTGATAAAAAATTCTCACGAAATAGATACTTTACTCTGTCAAGGCTCTGTATTTGAAATCGAGGGTGCAACATATACTACATCTCAAGATGTTGTTGTAGTTGAAAACAATGTGGTTGACAATAAGTTATACGCTACCACCGTTACTTATCACCTTACGTTTGTTCCTACTCCTCATTCAGTAAGTGATACTGTTTTTGTTCAGAAATGGCCATACACCACCGGCAAAACAACAGTTGCCAAACAGGGTTGGGTTAGTGATACCATTGCGGTTGACGGTGTTTGCGGCGACAGTATTGTCTCTACCTATTATGCAAGTCAACCGGTTACCGACTTTAAATATGTAATGCAACGACTGACTGTTGATACTGTATTGTGCGAAGGTATGGCATTTGAACTCGAAGGAACGGAATATTATACCCCGCAAACAGTCTATTGTACTAAACGTAAGACAATTAACGATACCATATTAATCTCATTATATACTTATAATCTGTCATTTATCGACCAACCTTATGTTTATGATACTGTACTTGTAACCTCCTTCCCCGCTCAATATGAGGGTGTTACGGCAACCAAGCCCGGCGAGGTAATCAAGGCAGTGGCTGCTGATAACCAATGCGGTCAGGTATTGTATTCATATTACTTCGCATATCCTGTGTTCGACACCGTTCAGCGTATTGAAATTGATACATTATCATGCGAGGGCAGTGTGATAACCATTGATGGCGTTGATTATGAAGAAGATACAACATTTACTCTTTATACCTATGTCCCCAACGGCTTAGTACTTGAAGTTTCGGCAATAACTTATTCAGTTGAGTTTGACGAACAACCCGTGCATACCGACACTGTTTATGTCGGCGGCTTCCCTGCCAATGTCGATGGCAAGAGAGTCGATCAAGAAGGTTGGATAACTGTTGAAAAAGCGATTCCTTCACCGTGTAAGACCGAGATATTTAATCATTGTGTTATTGTCGATTCATCAATTGAATGGGGTAAGACTTGTGAAAATGCAATATTCTTTGAATACGGGTATGACAAATGGATAGAAGATACTCTGTGGTTCGCTTGCAATGTTCCCGATTTGATTGCCAACGGCATTTCTGCCTATTGGAATCCTCTTATCGAAGCAGATTCTCTTGAGATTGCAGTATTCCTCAATTGTGAAACGGCTCCGCTCGAAACAAAGATGATTTCTTTTGACCGAAATTATCATATTTCGCCCGAAGATATTCAGAAGAGATATCTCTCGCAGGTAGAAGAACGTGGCATCGATATTTCTACAATAACTTATATCGGTGTAAGATTCGTACCTCGCGGCAAAGGTGAGTTGATCGTACTCAAGTCAGGTGAATTGTCCGACCATTATGTTATCAATCAGACCATTATACGGGATACAATATGCCAAGGCGAAACTTATCGGATTGGTGATAATGTATATGAGGAATCATTCGAGAAAACTGTATCAGAGCGTAATGTAAGTTATGTGACAGTTGTTACCTCTACCGTGTATAGAATCATATTTGTACCGACAAGTATTGTTTATGATACAGTGTGGATTGACGTTGTTCCGTATGTAACCGACAAAGGTACTATTACCCAGTTCGGACAGTCGATTCGCGAATGGGTTGAAGACAACTCTCCTTGCGGCAAGCACCAGAAATACACCACTTATGCGCTGCGTGATGCTATTCATATCAATGAAATGCCGATAACCGTCCGTCCATCGTTTGCAGACAAAGGTCAGGAGATATCTATCGAAGCCGCCGGCAATAATAACTTGCAAGTATTTGATATCACCGGTCGCCAAATTATCAACCGCCGTTTTGAGGAAACTACAGTTATAAAACTCTCACAACAAGGAGAATACATTGTCCGGATTTCCAATAGCAATAGTGCCGGAGTCCGGCAAATAGTAATTAAATAATATCGTATGAGAAAGATAATAATTCTTTTCGCGCTTTGCTTGTCGGTTTCGATTCTCCATGCCCAGTCATCAAATCAAACCGGTGAGACATGTGCCGATGCAGTTACGCTTGAATATGGTGCGGACTTCACTATAGATGATGTGTTTTGGATTCGTCAGAAAGCAGGCATACTCGATGAAGACGGTTTGTCAGCGTTCTGGTATTCAACCGACAGCCTTTTTATTGAAGCCTTTTTTGCTACCGGCGGAAGCTGGGGGCAGCCGGTTACGTGTACCTCCATCGGTTTGTCTATTGTAACACCGCCGAATGCTAAAATTCTTATTGACAAAGGTTCCCTGATTAAAAGAATTGAGGCTCAAGTTTCCAATGGCACTCTTACCGAAACGGAAAAAAACATGGTTCTCAGTTCCTATGTCTATCTCTCGCTCGAACCGCGTGCTAAAGGACGCTTTATCTTCAACCGCTTCGGTGTTGCAGCAGGGTCAGACTGTTTCAATCCTTGGGTTGTTGACCTTGGCGCTGTTTATGGTCTGACCGAAGAGGCTAATGTGCTTCGCCTTGACCCGATGAAATTAGATAGCCTGCATGTCTCTTATGAACCAATGAGAGCATCAGATACCGACTATACGCTTATGAATGTTGAGGTGCGCTTTGGCGAATGTGATGCACCGATAGTTCAGAAAGGTCAGTCACTCAGCGGTTTGGATGAAGGATTATTTATTCCCCGAAAGACCTTGCTTGATTCCGTTGCTGCTTTGAACAAACCTCTTTATTTTATTGTCAATCGCGGTAAAGACCCTGCAACCGTAGCTTTCCGAATGGTTAAAAACGATACCGTGTCTTCTGAGATTGCATTATGCGAAGGTAAAACAGTGAATGTCAATGGTAAATCGGTTTCCAACACCGGTGTCTATACATTTGAAACACGCGTATTGTCAGGACCTTACGCTATTTATCGTCACCATATTGTCAATGTCGTGCCGGATGAGGATTGTCCGCCGGATGCCCTTGAAGATATTACCGGCAACTACATTTCCGTCCGACCGACAGCTGTGGCTACAGGACAAGATATTGAGGTCGTTGCCCACGATGCAGATAAAGTAGAAGTGTTCGATATAACAGGACGCTGCCTTCAAAGCGTCTCCTTTAGCGGTTCAACAACTCTGCGTATCAATAATCCCGGCGAATACTTCCTTCGTATAAACGGAAACATGGGTTTAACCCGTAAGATAATTGTTTTTTGATGTATATTATATAAGGTATAGACCATTTTGAGGCTTTAAGTGCCTTTATAACGGCATTTTGACCGGCTTTACATATATTATTAACCACTTTTTCACAATTTTTTTGTTGTTTTTTACTAAAAAGTAGAAAAAAATTTTTTTGTAAAAATAAAAAGTATTAATTTTGCGGTCGAATAGCGGTATATTGTACATATTACAATTACCTTGTTTGATTATTGTGAAACATAATAAAAATAAATCTATTAACAATTTTAATTAACTCAAAATGAAGAAAAGACATTTACTCTTGTGCCTTTTTGTCATGCTTGCAAGTATGACAGTATCTGTATTTGCAGGTACGGGCGCATCGCGTACAGACGCTATTGACTTCAATTTGAAACTTGACCCGGCTATCAGTCAACCAGCCGGAGCATTCTGGTACAAAGTTATCTTGAGTGACTTGGAGGCTGATGATGCTGTTGACGTTACTCTCAGTAACCAATCAGATGACGAGGTCAACCTTTCCTATAGTGTCTATGAAAGTGAAGATGCACTTAAACCGGCTGTCGCAGGCTCAAAAACTCTTGCGTTTGGCGAGCCCGTAAAAATTAGTCTCCCCTCCGGTTTGAAAGATTTCGGTTTTGTATTCTTGTTTGTTCAATCAGACCAGAACATAGCCATTCATGCCGAGGCTGTTAAGACCGAACCCGGTGTCGGCTGTTTGCACCCTGTTGAAATGGATTATAATGCCGCTTCAAAATCATGGGCTGCTGTCAAGATTGATGCATTCGACACAAAAGTTCTCCAAATTAACGGACTGCAAGTCCTTAAAAATCTTGGATCCGAAGGTGATAAAGTTTTCGGTTTGAGAGTGTTTGTTAAAAACTTGGATGACCTTAATGATGCTAATGTTGATGCAAGTATTTCTCTCTCTTGCGGTTCTCCTTTGCAGGATATCAGCAAGGTTGTTCCTGTTAATCAACAGAAATCATCATCTATCAAGTATTCAATGGTTCAGCAACTGAAAAACAATTCAGTGTTTGTTGAGGTTTCTACCGATGCAGACGTAGAAATCTGGCTCGAGGCTGACCCGCAAGACGCTGTTGTTAAAGACGGTGCAGCTTCTGCTGTTGAACTCAAGGACAAAGAACCAAAAGAAGTTGAAGCCGGTGATGCCGGTCAACACTGGTTCAAATTCAATATCGAGAAGGCAGCAAATATGTTGCAGGACTCTTTGATGAAGATTGTTTATACCAACAAATCTTCTAAAAGCATCGTTGTTACTGAAAACTATAAGTACACAGCTGATGACAAAACAGCTATGTCTGAAGACAAATACACTGTTCCTGCAGGTAAATCGGCATCTCATTCATACAGTCCTACACAACTCAAACAGTTGAACGCAGAGTGGATTTATTTCTATCTCTCTTCAACAGAAAAATTTGATGTTGAGATTCGTCTTGAAGCTGCTGACCCGGGTTCAATATGCCGTACAGCTATATCATACGAATTAAGCGACAAGACCGATGATGTTCTTGAAATCAAACACAACACGCCTAATACTGTTTGGTATAAACTCAACTATGCTTCTGCATTGGCAATCAATAACGGCGCAGTTAAAGTCGTAATTGAAAACGAAAGTGCTGCTGACGGTACGATTAGTGCCGACCTCAAATTTGATTGCGATGGTGCTGCTACTCCGCAAACCAAAGCTATCAAAGCCGGTCAGAAGATGTCAAAGACAATCGGTCATGCTCTGCTCGAATCATTTACAGGTTCAGAGGTGTATATCGGTTTGAGCTCTGATGTTGCTCTCAAAGTAACTGCTCAATTGGTTCTTGAGGCTCTTTCAGAAGACCGCGCATGTCTGGAACACGAAGATGTTGCAGCTCCTGCTGTTGCCGGTGACTCCAAATCATTCAATTTCACAACGGCTAAATTGGATACAGCTTGGTATCTCCTTAATATCAAAGACATCAAGAATGCTGCTGATCCTCTCGATCTGAAAATTGATGTTACTACCGACGAAGGTACTGTTAAACTTGACGGTGCTGTTGCATTCTCATGCCCGGCTACTTCAATGCAGAAAAAATCTTTGACCTTTAAGGATTCTTATAGCAAAACTATTGCTTTCAGCCAACTTCAAAGCGTTAAGGACGAAATCTTTGTTCGTATTATCGGTAGCAATTCAGTGAAAGTTACTCTCACCGCTGTCGGTGCAAAAAAACTTGATACTCCTATCGATCTTTGCAATGACGCAAGCGTAATTGAAGCTGACGAAAACTTAAATAAAGAAGTTACAGCTGCTTCACAATGGTTCCACCTCGATGTAGCCAAACTACGCGAGACATTGAAAACCAACCGTGTATGGGTTCTTCTTACAACAGAAGCTCAAACTTTCAAAGCAGCTACATCTAAAGTGTGCAACGTAGAGTACGAACTCTCATATCAAAGTCAGTCTCGCGGTAATGTTGTAAACGCTGCTACTGAAATAACAGGTGATAAACTTGACCTCGTTGGTGATGCAGACGAACTCTGGATTAATATTCTTGCAGAAAAGAAATATACCGTAGTTGTTAACGTACAACCGATAGAGGCTGGTGCTGACTGCGCTCACGCAGAAGTATTTGAAGCCGGTAAACTCTATACACAGGCTGCAGGAACAGAAAAATGGTTCCGCGTAAAAGTTGCCGAACTTGAGAAACTCGGTAAGAACGGTACTCTCACTTTGAGCAACATTGATAATGCCAAGACAGCTGTTGAAGGTGTTGTTTACAACGATTGTGGCGGTGCTCAACTCGGTTCAAAAAAACTCACTCTTGCACCTAAAGACGTTAAGGTTAAAACAGCCGGTCTCACAGGTTATCCTTCAGAAGTTGTTCTCCTTATCAAGTCTGCCGGTCAAATATCATATCGTCTTGACCTCGCTGACGAACTCGGTGAAGAATGCGGTGAGGCAATACCGTTCGATTGGACAAATGGTCACACCCTTGCCGGCGGTTCACAAACATGGATTAACGTTAAGTTCGCCGGTAATGTTGACGTAGAGAATGGCGACAAAGTAACTATCTTTGTTCAAAACCTCTCAACATCAGCTAACAAAGTATTCGGTGGAGTTGCTTATAACTGCGCAGACGGTTTGTCTCAAACGGGTAGCCGCACACTTGCTGCCGGTGCTCAATTGAGCAAAGAAATCACATCTTTAATAGGTGGTCAAGATGAAGTTATCGTTTTCGTTGCTCCTGATGCTCCTGTTCGTATTTGGGCTGAAGTTGTTAAACAAGAGCCGCTTACCGAACCTATTAACGTTTGTGGTAAGGCTACTCCTGTAACATACAATGTATGGTATGATGTTAAAGCCGGAGTTGAAGACCAATGGTTCGTTGTTGATGTAAAAGACTTGAAAACTAACACAATGGGTAACGGTGTATTCCGTATTAAAGCCGACAATGACGTTAACTTCAAGGCTGAGGTTTCTTATGTTTGCGAAATTAAATACCCGATGTCATCTAAGACCCTTGCAGTGAAAGCTGATAAAGGTTACAGCCGTGATGTAACACGTTCTGACATCAATGGTGTTAATAAAGATATCGTTTATATCCACGTAAGTGCCGACCAAGATGCTCAATTCATATTTGAAATCCAAGACCTCACCGGTTACGATTGCGAACATGCTATTGCCTATGTTTGGGGCGATGTAGTCGAAGTTCCTTCGTTCTCAACAACATGGTATAAGATACCTTATGTTGACATCAGAAACGACGAGAATGTTGGTATCAAAGCTGACGTTAAAGAGCTGTCAGGTAAGGACAACAAGGTTATTGCTGAAATTTGGAATAGTTGCGACAACTTCGTTAAAGATGAGAATCGTACAGTTTCCGGCGGTGCCTCAAAATCAAAACAAATTATTCACAAAGATATTGAAGGATTGGAATCAGGTGTCACACTTGGTGACACAATCTTTATCAAACTCTCTATCGAAGGTGCTCTCTCATTCTCGGCTGTTCCTTATGCTCAAGTTATTGACAAAATCGAACCTCTCCTCTGCGAAGGTGCAACATTCGAGGTACATGGTAAGACATTCAATGTTGATGACGTAATGAAACTTGAGAATAAGCAGATTTCAACCAAATCGTCTAAGGATTATGAATTCCACCATGGCGACAATGAGATTCTCCTTATTGATGTTGATACAATCGCTTACTTCAATGGTGATACATACGTAGAAGCAGAAAAGGACGATCTTAAGTTCGATAAACTGCCTTATGTAGTAAGACGTTTCGTAGATCCTAAAGCTGACGCTCCTGTATTAGGTGATGCTCAATTTATCACAACCGGAGTTGATACCGAAAAGGCTCTCCAAGCATGGAATAATGGTGGTGACGAAGACAACGTTCACGCTAAATTGGCTACAACAGGTACTTGGAGCATAGTATCTAACACAAGTGCTAATCTCAAGGTTGACGGTGTTGATTGCCAAGACTTCGATGAAAACTTCGACATCACATTGTATGAAGATAAACTTATAGACGGTGGTGACGTATTAACATGTGCTGCTACTGTTGACGACAAGGTTGATACCACATGGATTGACAAAGAAAACAATATCTTCGTAGTTACTATTACACGCTACAGTCCTAAAGCTTTGCAATCAGTTGCCAATATCGAACTTTCATTAGATCCTATCTATGTTGGTCATAAAGCTGATGGTACCGTTCTTAATACTGTAGATGAATTCAATAAAGCTATCAAAGATGCTGTTGATAATTGGAATAATGAAGCCGGCAATGCAAAGGTTGCTGATGTTCCTGAAGTTAAACTTGATGATAAATCCTTTACATTGAAGGATGAATGTGGTAATGAGAAAGAAGTTCCCGTTGTAACTGAAGAGAGACAAGTTGTAAGAGTTGTTGACCTCGCAGGTTATGGTTGCGAAGAGAAGCTCGATCAAACAATCACTGCCCTTCCGTTAGGTACTATCACCTATGACTCGATACATGTTGATTCTACAGCTGTTAAGGTTGCCCTTGCTGCTCCTGCAATTTCAGACCTCGAAATTAATTGCGGTCAACCGGTTGATTTAACAGCTGCAGAAGAAGCTCTCCGTGCCGCTCTTGTAACAACAGACCCGAGCAAGGCTGCTGTTGCTAACGATGCTCCTATCACATGGGCTATCGAAGGAGCCGCTCTGACCGACATCTTTGAAGGTGGCAAACAAGTTAAAGTTTCTTACACCGTTGTTGACGAATGTAACAATACTCTTACCAATAATGTTACTATCACAGTTAATAACGATCCTGTAATTACTAATGTTGATGCAATTTACGGCTTCGAATTTGTTAAAGTTATCAATGGTGGTATTCTTGCTATCGATTTGAACGCAGTTCACGCTCAATTCAACGTTGAATTGAAGGCTGCTGATGTTCACTGGTTCCAAGTTGTTAATGGTGCAGAAGTTGCCCTCGGTGATGGTTTGTATTACGAGCCTCAAGCAAATTCGTTGGCAGAGTTCAATGACAATATGCTTAATGGTGAGTACTTTGCAAAACTTGACATCGACTATGTTGTAGCTTCAGGTACATGTAGCCCGACATTCGAAACACGCCATGTACAAGCTGTCAAAGCATCTGCTCCTGCAGTGTACATCGCTCCTAACGCAGTTAGTGCAGGTCAAATGGTAACCATCTATAACCTCGATGGTCAAGAAGCTTCAATAGCTATTTACGACATGATGGGTAATATGGTTTCAATGGAATCTGTATCAGGTGTTTATAACTACTCGTTCAATGCTCAAAATAACAGCGGCTACTATGTAGTTAAAGTTATCAACGGCGAACGTGTTGAATCTCTCAAGTATGTTGTAAAATAAAAGCGATACTATGTCATTCCGTTGAGGTTGGAGTTTTGCTCCAACCCCTCGGAAGGGACAAGTCAAAACTATTAATCCTATAACATATTAATGAACTTATGAAAATGAATAATAAAATTTTGACATTTGCAGTTGGATTAGCTTTCCTCTGCAGCGGTACGCTTGCAACATTTGCGCAAAAGTATGTGGACTACACCAAAAATCCGCAAGACCTTGCCCTTGGTGATACCGTGATTATGATTGATGGTAATCCTTCACACTACCTGACAGGTGAGAAAATACCTAAATGGGTATATACGAAGAAACATACCATTATGCAAATTGGAACAAAACGTTTCCCTGACGGTGTTCTGCTCCGTGAAATCTATTCTTGGGTTGACTTGCATTATATGCATAAACCACAAGAGGTTAAAGAAGAAACTCAAAAGCCTGTAGTAGAAACAGTAACAACCAAACCGGTTGAACAAACCCAACCTGTTGACGAGACCCAACCTGTTGAGCAGACTCAACCAGCAGAACAAGGTGACGACAGCCAGGTTGAAGTAGTTGAGCAACAACAGCCGGAGACTAACGATGAAGAGACAGCAGAAGAAAAACCTGCCGGAAAACCGGGCTTCAATCGCTTCTCTATCGGTCTTCGTGGTGGTGTAGCTTCTTTGATGCAGCAATCAGAGGTTAATGACCTTAAATGGGGTCTTGGTTACAATGCAGCTCTCGATCTGCAATATTCTTACTACTTTGCTCGTAAGAACCATCCCGAACGCGTAGCTCGTCACGGTATATTGGTTGACCTTTCTGCAGCTTATGTTGCTTCTCCGTTCAAATCGGATGCTGTTAATGACGCATTCTCAAAGGGTGCTTCCGTATTCGGTGAAGATTTTAACTATGCAATTAATGCCGCTAATGTTAAAGAGAAAGACGGTCAGGTACAAGTTGAAGTAGCTCTTATGTACAGCTTGCTCTGCAAAGGATTCTTCCTTAATGTAGGTCCTAAGGTTGCATTGCCTGTATTTGCTCATTCAAGTACTGATTTTGCTTTGGGTTCAACAATTTCAGCATCTCAACCTTCAACAGGTCAAACTTATACCAATGCGTGGACAACAGGTAATCCTAAAGATGTACAAGCTGCAGATGCACGTACATTCAAATCATCTGTTGCTAATCTTGGTATTGCTGCTGACCTTGGATATGAGTTCGCTCTCAAGAATGGTCATGCTTTAGGAATTGGTCTGTATGCTGACTACTTCCTTAAAGATTGGGGCTTCAAGAAATTTGACGATGCTGCTGCTAACCCGTCATTGTTCCTTGTTGAACCTGTTGCAGGTGCAGGTGCTAATGTAAGCGTAATGAACTTGACCAACGTTTATGCTGACAAACTTAACGGTTTCGATGCCGGTCTGAAGCTCATCTATCACTTCAATTTCCCGAAACAATTCTAATTGATTAGATAATCTGATAACAAAAAAGGTGTCACATATGGCACCTTTTTTGTTTTTTTTAAGTTATTTTGTTGTTTCAATAATTATGATTAATTTTGTGCTGTCATTTTATTAGTTGTTTTTCTAACAAGTTATTGTATTGATTAAAGATGAAACGTATTTTATGTTTTTTTATCACCTTAGTAGCGGTGATTTGTATTTCATTTAGTTGCAAAGAAAATAATCCTGTTGACTATCCGTTGGATGGTCGAAGCGATACAACACGTACACCTATTGATTCAATTCCTATTGATTCTCTTCCATGCGATACTATTCCTCTTGATACAATCCCATCTGATACAATTCCTGTTGATTCTATACCTGTTGATACTGTACCTCTTGATTCAATTCCGATTGATACTGTACTTGTTGATACAACAATTATAGATACTGCACGTGTCCATAGATTGTATCTCTCTGATTATTTTGGAGTAATAAATGTTGATGAAACAGAATTTGAAAAAACTGATGTTCGCGTAGAATTAGCTGAATCAGATTCGCTTGCGGGGAAAATCAAGATGACTCTCTATCAGGTTTCTTTTGACACAAGTATGCCTTTGTCCGACATTCTGCTCGAGAATGTTTCTGCTGATGCAGATGGTAATATATGGTGTGATTCCATTGCGCCGATATGGCTGAATGCTCTCAACATTCCGGGTTTCAATATGCCCTTTTCTAATTATATGGTATATTCTATGCGCGGTCAGACTTATTATGACCCGCAGACAAAGAGCAGATATTATTCTACTGTTTTGAACATCAGGAGTATTGGTGAAGCAAGATATTTAGGGCGCGCGGATTAGAGCGCAAAACGTTTTAGTCCTGCTCTTCGCAGTTATTTATATGCTGCCTCTAATTGTCGGGCGTGGTGAATACGTTGTTCTTCGGTCTGGTCGGCGAGTGAGGCAGCGAGGTCGGGAATCATTATTGTCATCCCCGGAACAAGCCGGTTAGGATTGTCTATTATATCTGCGTTTGCTTCATAGATATATACCCAATAAATGCGTTGTCCGTACCATTTCAGGGCAAGGTCTGCCAATGTGGTCCCTTGCTCGCTTTTTTCTTCGCCTATAAATCGAGTGTATAATTCCGTTCTGCCATCGGTTTTTGGTTCGCGCAGCCTTATTCTGTCGCTGAATATCTCTGGTATGATTTCCACGCGGCGGTCGGTAGCCAACTGATGTTTGCCGTTATATCTGAAAGGCTCTGCGGCTCCGAATGATGCCACTATGAGTTGTTCTTTGTTCACCCCTTTGGCTACTAATAAGTCTGCTACTGCATTGGCTCGTTTCAGAGCAAGACGCCGGTTGTAACCATCGCTGCCTATTGAGCATGCATGTCCGTTAACCTGAACGCGTAATTCCCTATTGGATAGTAGCATATCTGCGACAGAGTCGAGTATATATTCCGGCTGTAAAATAGGTATGTATTCATCAAAATGAAACCAAATAATTGCGCCTTGCAATATTGAGTCGAGTTTACGGCTTTGTACGGCTATGGTTGAGGATATTTGCTGTTGCGCTAAATACTGCAGAGCACAATCCATGCACGGGATAAAAACTGAATCATGTACAATAATCGTATCGCGTTGAATAATAGTATCAGTAAGTGTGTCGCAATTGCATGTAGGCATATATTTTTTATATTTTCGGTACATTTTTTTTGCTGTTCTCTCTTTCTCTTTGTCGGTGCGCTGCGGTGTGATGCTTATGCCTATTTTTATGCCTGTAGCCCATGGCCGGAATGTGGAACTTGCCTGTGTTGTCCCAATCAAACCATTATACGGATTCATAAATGTCCCGTAATTATTCAGTCGGGTTGCAAAACCGAGGTCGGTCAACTGTTGTGAATTAAATCGGGCAGCATTGTTGATATAAATATCGGCATATGCACCTATGGTAAGGTCGGTGTGAGGGTTTAGTTCTATCAGTGTGCCTAATTCTGCGTAGCCGATGGCATTGATTCGGTGTGTCGGTAGTTGGCGGGTCAGTCCGGTGTAATCTTCTGTTTCGTATCTGTCGGATAGTTCCTGCATAGTAACATTCCAAAAGGGGTAGTATGCGCTGTGTGAGACCGTTCCACGGGTATTGATGTAGTGTTGGTCAACGGCTAAACCTGCCTTGACACCCAATGTAGCATATATACCTGCTTTTTGGGGTTTGTATTTGAAAGTAAAAGCGAGAGGTATCTCAAGAGAGTGAACAGCCTGTCGTTCCTGCCAGTTGTTGAAACGTGTGTAGTGGATGTATCTGTCGCCGGCATAATCAGTTAGGTTATTCCACTGTAGCGGGTCTTTCATGACGGCGCGAGAGGTATAAGTGGTGTATTGCAGACCTGTTGTTATGCCGACATAGTTATTGAAATAGTAGGTATATCCGAAATGCAGGTTGATTGACGGGTAGGGGTGTACGTCACCGCCGGTGAGATTGTATTGCAGCGAACTGACTCCGCCACCTGCTGCAATTTGGAAGAATGAGCCTTTGTCCAACCGTTCTATTATACGCTTTTTCTTGGTTGTGCCGGATGTCTTCTTCGGCGGTGCAGCAAGCGTAAAACCCGCAAAAAACAGTAGAATCAGTATATATGTACAGCGTTTCATTTGACTACTATGTGGTTATAATATGTTTTGTTGTCGGCTGTTGTCAGTCTTACGATATATATTCCGTCAATCATCGGAGCGGTGAGTTTGTTGTTGGAGCTTGAGATAAGCTGACCTGTGGTAGAGAACAGTTGTACAAAACTATTCTCGGGGATATGTAGATTTATCTCTTCGCCTTTTGTAACTATATTCGGGTAGATATCAAATCTGTTGTCAGTTTCTGTCAGTCCTGTCGGTCTGACTTCCGTGGGGCAGGTTTTGTATATAGCCCCGTTTTTACCGGTCAGTATAGCGTAGTATGTGCCGTTCAAACCGCCTTGTTCGTTATATACCTGACTGGTGGCTCCCTCAATAAGTTCTCCGTCTTTATACCATTGATAGCCGATAAATTGCAGGTCGTTTTCGGCATCGGGGAAACCGTTTTTGTCGTTGTTGTCGATATATAGCACATCGTTCCATTTCTGATGGACAAATCCGCCGAGATTGACACTGAATCCCAAGGTGTGTGTCCGGCTTTTGCAGCCGCCTATAGCCTGACCTTGTTCGATAAATGTCAGGTACATAATATAATCTCCTAACGGCACGGCTCCTACAGGTATAGAGATACGACCGAGGTCGGTCAACTCGCCGTAGATATCGACAAATCCTGCCTCGTAAGCAGCTGAATTATATGTAATCAGGTAATGGTTGGGGTTACCATTGACAACATGATAGTTGATATGTATCTGCGTATCTGTTTGGCAAATAATGCCGATAGGAGTTATTTCGGCGTCGGGTACATCTGTAACATGGCATGTGAGTGTAACAACCTCATCGCAGCCTGATTGTCTGCCGCCGGACAATGTTACAACTTGACCGTCAGAACTGAACTGATAAGGCTTGGTCTCGCCTCCGGAGAAAAGATATTGTCCCGTATAAGGCATGTCTTCGCGACAGAGGATAATATCTTCGTTGGCATGCTTTATTGTGTCGATATTGATATACATGTATCCTGTTGATTCGAGCCAATCATCACCACAAATAGGGTTTTGTACTTGTCGGTGTATGCAAAGGTGAGTAGGAAGTTTAAATTTTGTAATGTCTAATGTCAGTGTGTCTTTCAGTTCTGATTGATTGTTATATAAGGTTGTAGTATAGCCACCATCATGTATATACCATTGGTAATTGATTTCGCCATCACCGGATGCCGGTTTTAAGGTAGTGCTGTGAAGTGGTATGGTGATGATACCGATTGAGTCGAGACACATTGTGTAATCTTCCGTAAATATCTCTCCTGCGTCAAAAGCACTATATATGTGTACTGAATAAGTCCCTTCCGATGTAGTCCAATCCATCAGGCCGGTGTTGTCCTTGACTTGTCGTTGGAAGACGTATGTGCTACCGGCTGTGACCGGTATATTAAACAAATCAGGAACGAGTGCGCTGCTATCAGCACTGTTAATCACTTCGTTATTCATCAGCCAGCGATATGAATATATGCCGTTGCCGCCTGTCGGTTTGCCTGTTTGATTGATATTCGGCAGTTGTTCGTTAGCGCATATACTGATTGTTTGGTCGGTAATGGCTCCGGCACGCAGGCTGTCGAATACCACCACATGGTATGCCTCGCGTGAGGGTACATAATCTTTACGATTGCAATAGAGGTCTCGTGCCGCGCGGAAGAATAGATATTCGCCTGTTTGGTCAACTATGGTGTCTATTTCGGCTGTTTCAGGGGCATTTTTAAGTTTCACACTATCGGTAAGTACCACAGTGTCACCTTTTACATAATCAATTTGTAAATGAGTGTAATACCATTCATAGGAGTACGGACCTTCGCCTCCGGTAGCATCTTGTGTGCTAACGGTGTGAATATATTTCGGATAGTCGCCATATATGGTGTCGGGTTTCGTACTTAATTCCCCCGAGTCAAAATATCCGAACACATTAAGCTGAAATTCGCCGGCAGATTGAAGGTAATCCAACTGACACTGGCTGTCGTGTACGTATCTTCTATACAGCCAATGCCCATCGTGTTCAGTGTCGCATAAAAACGATTTGTAGGACTCGGAGTCTAAATGAAAGGTATTAAAGAGTACGGTGTCTTCAAATATATTGTCACCATTATTGTCGATAAGTTCATACTGCTCAATTATAAAGTAATATGGATACGCTTTTTTGTCGTCATCCCGACCGCCTATCGGTTCGCGGATTTCACCCCCCTTGTTTTTATCGGAGAATTTTATTGCATCGCCATGGCAGGCGCGTGCGTAGCCGCCTATTATCCCCGGGTCGAAAGTATTGAAACCTACAATTTGAAGCAGTATTCCTCGTTTGGAGTCACCTATGTTAACTGTCAGAACGATAGTGCGTTTACTGCACTGACGCGACACTGTCGCCGTGCCGTATTTTATCTCTATTACATTTTTGTCCGGTGAAATCCATACTGCGTTGCTATCTGTGCAGACAGTGAAATTCTTGCTTACCGTTTCAGCACGTTGTATAGGAGCTTCTTCTGTCGGCAACCACACAGGTAGAACCGATACCAACGAGGCATCAGGTGATGTTGCCGTAAAGCAGGCGAGTTGCGGATACCAATGCTCTGAACTGAACCATTCATGGTCGTAGGCAAAGATATTGCTCATGTATCGAGTTTCACTGATGGCTGTTATCCCCGTCTCGTCTTTGGTACTTGCTTTTTGCAGACACATCTGCTGGTCGAAAAATGTGTTTTCAAATGTACCCTTGTTCAGTCCGACAACCGATCCGCAGTTGGCTCCGTTAGAAATAGTATATCCGATACAATAGGAATTGGATACCTTACCTGTGTTTTGTCCTATCAGACCTCCTGCATTGTCGCCTGCATCAGAAATATATCCGGCTTGGTAACAGTATGTTATGGTTCCGTTATTCAGTCCTGCTATACCGCCGGTATTGTTGGAGGCATTGGCAACTATTGGTAGCATGGCAAAACAATGGCTTATTGTGCCGTCATTTCGTCCGGCTATGCTGCCGACATTATTTATATCTGAAATGAAAACCTTACCGCTTTCGATGGCAAGATTTTTTACTGTTCCTTTTGTTCCTATGGCACCAAAGAATCCAATGTCGGCAGTGCGTAGTGAGTAGAGTATGTTGACTTGTTTGATAGTGTGGCAACCGCCGTCAAATGTGCCTTGAAAATCTATGCCGTTACCGCCTATCGGTGTCCAATTATGTGACTCTCCGAGGTCAATGTCGTTATTCATTATAAATGTGTATCCCTCAAAGGATTGTGTTGCCGACTGTTGTGCCACCCATGCTAATTCGGCACCTGTGCTGATTTGGTAGGTAGAACCTGTCAGTTGCGGCATTGTAACACTTTCGCCGTCCCACTGCTGCGCCCAACCGGCAAAGCAAGGAATTAGCAGAATGATTAATATTTTGTGTCGCATAGATTTCATTTGTTCATTATCAGTATCTTTGTAGTGGCATGTTTGGAACCGTCTTCGGAGTTGACCAAAACGATATATACACCGGTAGGAACACGCTGACCGACGGCATTGTTCCCGTCCCATACGGCAAGCGAACCTTGCGATGTTGTTTGATAAACCAATCGTCCTGCAGCGTCAACAATTTTTACGCTGCTTTTCTCCATCAGTCCGGCTATGGTTATCATGCCGTCATGGTCTTCGCGCACGGGGTTGGGGTAGGCATAGATATCATCGAGAGCGTCTTTCGGGTCGGCGGCATCAGTTTGGTATGACATCAGACCTGCACCGGTGCCGATAAAGAGTTCTCCGGTGCGTGAATTGAGAGCAAGAGAGAGAATTTGGTTGGAGATAAGCGGAGAGTTGTCGATAGTGAAGTGTTCTATTGTTTGTGTGCCGTCTTCAGAAAGCAGATAGAGACCTGATGCATCGGTGCCGACCCATTTCCGGTTGCCGCCGTCAACAACAATGCTATTGATTTGAACGCCGTCAAGCAGATAGTCAGCAAGTCCTGTGCCGTCATCGCGGTTGAGCAGGACACGCCTGCAAGCATCCGAACTCTTGAAGTTTACCGATGCCGGAATGAGTATCGGACCGAGGTCTGTTCCGAGCCATATAACTCCTTCATGGTCTTGTGCGAAACAATACACAGCCTCCGGACGGAGTATATTGTTGTTTTGGTCGAGAAATGCCGTGCGGTGTACTGTCTCGTCATCCGAGGCATCATTAACCGTTCCTCCGTTGTCCCAAAGGATAAGCCCTGGTTGGACACGAGTATATGGAATCCACTTATAGTCAGGGTTTTTGTAGTCCGAAAATATCTCACCCGGTGTTTCAAACATGATGCGATAGTTGTTGTAGTATAGGTTTTGACCTATCCACTCGCCTGCTGCGGTACGTATTATAATGGCATTGTCAACATTACCGCTGTTGATTAAGAACAAGTTGCCTTGTTGGTCAAACATAGCCCCGTCCGTACGGGTGTAACGCACAGGGTCGTTAGGTGCGGCTGATTGCAGCATGCTGTTGTCAACAGTGTAATGCTTGACTAATTCGGTACCTTGAAATTCATACAAACCCGTACCGTATGATGTAACAAAGAAGTGGCTGTTGTCGTTTGGAAAAGCTGCAACATCCATAAAATCCAATACGGAACCGTCTGTTTTGGAGCGTATGTCGTTGAAGTATATATTTGTCCATTCGTTGTTCTCATACATCATCACATTGCCTTGCCGTCCGTATTGTACAGCCCAGCGGCCGCCGGGGACAACAAATAGTTTGTCGCCGGCAAAACGCATGCGGTATGGTATGTTGACTGCCGGTCCGTTAGGTTTGTAGGTATTGCTCGCGTGGTGATAATGATCCATTTCGCCTATTCCTAACTCGCCGGTGGCAACCCAGTAAATATGTTCTCCCTCTTTATCGGCATCAAGAATACCCGCCAGCATATTTTCTTGCGCAATATTGAGCTCCTTGTCGATAATAAAGAGTCCATCGGCGGCGCATACAAGTATTTCATTCTCGATAGCACGCAGGCGATAAATTATTTTGTCATTAAAAGATGACATATTCAGCCAAATGCCTTTTTCGCAGCGGAACAAGCCTTTTGTCGTAGCGGCAAAGAGTTGGTTGTTGAAATATGCTATATGATTGAAGTCGCCTAACTGGTCGTTTGCCGGAGTTATTGTCCAATTGGAGAAGTCGAGAAGGTTGCTGCTGTTGAGCGGGGCTTTGTATAATGCATTAGTTGATACGGCATATATAGAGTCGTTTGACAAACATATAGACAACAGATTGACCTCTGAACCGTTTTCGCCTATATAGTAAGTGTCAGCAATTTCCTGTTTGGATATATTGAGTACAAGTATTCCGAATTGCATGGCGAGGTAGGCCTTACCGTCTTTGAAAGCAATATCGTTAGGAGCCTTGCTTGAAACATTCAGTTGCTTGTTATACAAGTCGATTATACTGCTTGTCACTCCGTCTTTAATTAGGTCGATATGTCCGTTTTGATAAACAACAACGAGAGTGTTGCTTACATTGTCAAAACCTATATTGGCTATTGTCGTGCCGGTAAGACCGTTGAGTTTGCTGTAATATTCTATCAGTTTGGTGTCTTTCTCAACGGAGAACATGGCATCACCGCTCAAGGCATAGACGTGTGTCGGGCTTTGTGCAATAATACTTGTTGCGTTGTATGCAAGGTGCATATTCCACTCGTTCATGGCAACTTGAGCGGATACGATAACGCAGTATGCTGACAGGAGTGCAAAGAATAGTAGTTTTTTCATGTTCGTTGTTTTTTTATTTGAAGCCGGATAAAATCCGGCATAAGAAACATAACCTCAAATCCATAAATCCTCAAATCCTCAAATCTTCAAATCTTATTTTTCGCAGTGCTTCGGCGCGGTGGCTGATGCTGTTCTTTACTGCTGCGGGCAGTTCGGCGAAAGTTTGGTCATAACCGTCAGGAATAAAAAGGGGGTCGTAACCAAAACCGCCTTCGCCGTGTTCGTATGTGTCAATGCGACCATTAACACGTCCTTCAAACTGATATTCTTTTCCATCGAGAATCAGTGTCACTACGGTACGGAAATGTGCGTTACGGTTTATGGCTCCTTCAAGTTCTCCCAACAGCTTGCGTCTATTGGCTGCAAAATCAACGGGCTCGCCTGCGTAGCGAGCACTATATACGCCCGGACGCCCGCCTAATGCATCAACCTCCAAACCGGTGTCATCAGCAAAACAATCAACACCGTAATGTTCAAAAATATAGCGGGCTTTCTGGCGTGAATTGCCGTCAAGAGTGTCTGACGTTTCGGGAATATCATTGTGGCAGCCGATGTCATTAAGACTGACTACTTCAATATCAGTGCCTAAAATTGCGCGTGCCTCATCAAGCTTGTGCACGTTATTTGTAGCAAAAACAAGTTTCATAGTGCAAAGTTACAAAAAAAAATCAATATAGGCACTATTTTTGCATAAATATAAAAAAAAATGTAATTTTGCGAAATATTTCGGAAAAGATGATTTCTCAGAATGCCTGATGATTTAAAATTGTCTGATAACTTGTCATTTTATGAAAAAGTTTATTTTGTCTTTATTGTTATGCGGTATGACCATTGCCACTCATGCCGATTTGATAGTCGAGATGTCGAAATTAAGCACCTTGCTCAAAGCCATCAATTTTATGTATGTCGATACTGTTGATGTCCACAAGATAACCGAACAAGCAATGCAGGACATACTGAAAAATCTTGACCCTCATTCATCATACTTGCCCGAAGAGGAGTTGAAACAATCTACCGAACAATTGGATGGTAATTTCGAGGGTGTGGGCATACAGTTTCAGATTATTGATGACACACTAAATGTTATACAGACCGTTACCGGATGCCCGGCTGAAAAAGTGGGTGTTCTCCCCGGGGATAAGATTATATATGTTGAAGATTCATTGATTGCCGGTGTAGGGACAAAGAATAAGACCATTCAGTCGCTACTGCGTGGACCCAAAGGCAGCGTGGTTAATGTGCAAATAAAGAGGCACGGAGAAAAAGAACTGATGGAATTCAGCATCACCCGCGACAAAATACCGCTTTACACCATTGATGCCGGCTATATGATTGACAAGACTACAGGCTATATAAAAATCAACAGTTTCGGTGCGCAGACCTACAATGAGTTTATGACCAAATGGGATGACCTCAAAAAACAGGGTGTCAAGCATCTTATTATCGACCTTCAGGGTAACGGCGGCGGTTATCTTAAAACAGCTTTTGACCTTGCCGATGAACTGCTTGCCAACGGACAACTTGTAGTCTATACCGAGGGTGTCCATCTGCCGCGTCAAAACCTTGTTGCCACCTCAACCGGTCAATTGGAGGACATACCCGTGATTATCCTCGTTGACGAGTATTCCGCTTCTGCGAGTGAGATTCTGAGCGGGGCTGTTCAGGACTGGGACAGAGGACTTATTGTCGGTCGCCGCACTTTCGGCAAGGGACTTGTACAACGACAGTTCGAGATGCCCGATGGCTCGGCAATACGATTGACAACTTCGAGGTATTATACACCTTCGGGTCGCTGTATTCAAAAACCATATAAGGGTGTTGATTATCAGAAAGATATTGAGAATCGTTATAAACACGGCGAGTTTGTTTCGGTGGATAGTATTCAGTTTCCGGATTCGTTGCGTTATCAAACCTTGCTCAAGGGGCGCACTGTATATGGCGGCGGAGGTATTATGCCGGACATCTTTGTTCCTGCCGATACGATGCGTTATTCCAAATGGTATAGGAAAGTAGTGGCAAAAGGGATTGTAAATAAAGTATGCGGCAAATATCTTTCCGACCACAGAAAAGAATTACTCAAGGCCTATCCGACTATAGAAAAGTACAGCGATGGCTTTGTGGTGCCGACTATGCTTGTAACTGAAATGATAGAGTTGTCGAAAGAGGCGGAGATAGAGTTTGACCAACAGCAATTTGAGCAATCCGAACCGCATATCTATTTGCAGTTGAAAGCGTTGATAGCTCGTGACTTATGGACAATGCAGGAATATTATCGGATCTACAATGTTGAAAACAACGCTCTCCAAAAAGCCCTTTCTATAATACGTGAATCCGAAATCGAAAAATAATGCTCAACTATCCCTACAGAGCAATAACTTTTCGGGATACCGGTTTAAATGGCATTTTTAGTACCTGAATTTTGCGTCATCCACGATTATTACGATATTTAAGGGTTATCGTAATTATAAGGATTTACTTCACTGATATAGAGGTGTTTAGCTTGAAGAAAGCACCTGTATGTAAAGAGGGGATTTATTTGATAAGGTTGAGGAATTCGTCGCGTGTTTCCTTGCGATTAAAGGCTCCGGTGAAGTCGGATGTTGTTGTCAGCGAGCCAATTTTCTGAACTCCGCGCATCTGCATGCAGAGGTGTTGTGCCTCAATAACTACGATAACACCTAAAGGTTGGAGAGTATTTTGTATGCAGTCTTTGATTTGTGTGGTCATTCGTTCCTGTACCTGAAGCCTTCGTGCGAACACATCAACGATACGGGCTATTTTGCTCAATCCGGTTATTTTTCCGTTGGGAATGTAGGCGATATGTGCTTTGCCGAAGAACGGCAAGAGATGGTGTTCGCAGAGAGAATAGAACTCAATGTCCTTAACAATAACCATCTGGCGGTAGTCTTCTTCGAAGAGTGCGGAGCGCAGTATTTGTTCAGGGTCTTCGTTGTAGCCCTTGGTTAGAAATTGAAAGGCCTCGCCGATCCGTGCGGGGGTTTTTTTGAGCCCTTCGCGCTGAGGGTTTTCGCCTATAATTTGCAGAATAGGTGAGACCTGTCCGGCGATAGAATCGGTTATATGTTGGTCTGGATGGAAGTCTTGAAGGGTCATTCTTTTTTGCAAATCAGTTATTTACCTTGCTATTGAAATACACTCGCTCACTCATGCGCCTTTAGTCATCTTCTGCGGGTATGATTGTTGTTTGGTCGTTGGTGTCAATTACGTCTCGTACTATATAAGTGTCTTCCTGAAGGTCGGGAAGCAGTTTGTTGACTTGGTCACGGAGCAGTTGGGCTTCAGCTTTGGTTCGGAAGTCGCCGAGTCTCACTTTCCAATACGGCTGGTTGTATATAATATGTGTTTGAGCGTCAATGCCGCTTGCTCTGACACGTGCCTGAAGTTGGAAGGCTGTAGAGCGTGCGGTACGTTGTTGACTGCTGGAAAATATCTGCACTCTGTAGCCTGTAATCGGTTGGTCGCTGATTTGCGGAGCATCAATACCTGCTTTTTTCAGCGCGATAAGTTGCGGGAGTCTTGCGTCTTGATATATGGTGGCATTGCCGGATGCCTGAATAGAGTCGAATATGTCCGGAGTAGGCTGTTGCTTAACAGATTGAGCGTGCACACTCGGGTTAACAAGTATGCACACCAAAAGGGTTGAAACAATAAGTATGTTATGTTTCATATTGATTAGAAGCGGGCTACGTGGTTGCGGTAAGAACCTTGTTTGAATCTGTAAGTAACGGTAAATTGCAGGTCGAAGAGACCATCACCCCAACGTTGTGAAGAACCGTGGTACCCGCCGTTCGGGTCGATAAAAGGATATGCGTCCATATTCCAGTGTGGTTCGTCCAAGAATACAATCCGTGCTCCTGCTTCGAAACCGAACTGCCATGCCGGGGTAGCGAATATCTTATAACCGAGTCCGATAATACCGCGTGGTGTAAGTCCGTAAGTACTGCCTGAATAGGTATAATAATTCTGGTAATTGATATAGCTGAAACCTATGCCGACACCGCCGAAGATATAGAAACCGTATTCGGGTGTGAGGTGTGCCGGATAGTATTCGAGCAATACTTCTGGTGCTCCGTTGTATGACTGGAAGGCACGGCGGCTGAATTTCGGGTCATCGTAGCCCTCGCCACGGATATAGTGGTTCTGGAGCTGGAAACGCATTGCCAAGTGTTTATAAACAGACAGTTCGTATGCAATAAACAAGTTGGCAGACACGGAGTTAGATGTTAGTTTTGTTGACTGCATAAACGTGTTGCCGAGGTCTTTAGCTTGGTTTTCGCTGTCGCCGAAATAATAACTCGGTCCGAGACCAATGACCAAATTGCCTTCCGTTTGGCTACGATATGTACCTCTGTAGCGGTGCAATTTGCTACCGGCGGATACATTTTCCACATTGCCTACAAATGCTAAAATCAGCAATAGAATGAGTGTCTTGTTTTTCATTTTTTTGTAGCATATTGTCCTGACTTGACTCTGCGCAAAGTGTGAGTCAGGTTGTAAATAACGTTATTTATAATTTCAATATTTTCAGTATCTGAACGAACTACCTCCGACGAATTCGCGCAACAATGATGTAGGCGGGATTTCCTTTTCAGGCACGGAGATGAAGTATTTAAGGAGTTTGAGCAGTCTGTGCGCCTCGGTATATTCATCGCAGTATTTCGGTACTTCCGACAAAATAGGTTCTGCGTGGCGTTTCAGGGCTGCGAGTTCGAACACGAGAGCCGAATTGAACATCACATCGGCATTTTCCTGATATGGGAAAATCCATTTTTCTTCACCTCGTCTGACGCTTGCCACGCGTGCTATGGTTTCCTGTGCGGAATAGTTGCGGTAGCGGTAGTCGCGGATGATGCGCCGCAGCAGTCTGGTGTCGGTAGTGGCAATCCAATTGTGGTTGTCGAGGTTGATGGATGTGAGCGGGCTCACATAAACCTTGAATAGTGCTTTGGGCGGCAGTCCTTCGGATGTTTTCGGATTGAGAGCGTGAATACCCTCGATGATAACCACATTGTCGGGATTTAGTTTAAGCGTGTTGCCCAAATAAACCCGTCGTCCGTCTTCAAAACTATAGGTAGGCAGTTTGACTTCTTGTCCTTCTATCAGTTTGTTCAAATCGCGGTGGAATAGATCCAAATCCAATGCATCGATATGCTCAAAGTCCCATTCGCCGTTTTCGTCTCTGGGCGTGTCCACGCGGTTGACGAAATAGTTGTCCATAGAAATGATAACGGGCGTTATTCCGTTGACCATCAGCTGAATATTAAGACGTTTAGAGAATGTGGTCTTGCCAGATGACGATGGACCTGAAACAAGAATGAATTTGGGTCGTCCGCCCGGACGGTTGGCTATCATATCGGCAATCTGAATCATCTTTTTCTCGTGCAATGCTTCAGAGAGTTTGATAAGGTTGAAAGCTCGGTTGTCCTTGCACATCATGTTGAACTCTCCGACATTGTTGATGTGCATAAGTTTGTTCCATCCTTCGTTTTCGTTCAGTATTTCAAACATCTTTTCCTGCGGCAGGAATCGTTCGAGTTCCGTAGGTTTGCTTCTGTTGGGACCGAGCAACAACATGCCGTCATGGTACGGAGTCAGGTCAAAGACCTCGGCATATCCCGTACTCGGCATCAAAACACCTGAATAGTAGTCGATATAGTCGTTGCCATCAGGGTTTTCCATCCGGAAATACCGACAATAACGCGTACCCCACGCATCAAATAAAGTGGCATCGCTGTCAGTACGGTTCCTAAACAGGTCTTTGACTATTTTGGTTTGTTTCTCCTCGTTGATTATCCTGCGATCCTGTTTGATAATCAACCGCATGCGTTCTTTTATCTGCGCAATAATCTCAGGTGTCAGAGCTTGGTTGAGATTGTTGATGTGGCAGTAGTAGCCTCGAGAAATCGGGTGTTCGATACGGAGGTCTGCTTCGGGGAACATCTCCGTGATAGCGGCGGCAAGAACCATATTAAGGGTTCTTACATAAACTCGCATACCCGAAGGGCAACTCGCATCAATAAACTCAATATCTTTAGGTTTATACAGGTAGAAGTTCAAGTCCTCAACCTTGTAATTAACCCGCGCTGCAACCACTCTGTACGGCAGTTTGATGTCAAGCATCTGATAAATTTCCAATAAACTGCTACCTCTTTCCACGTCGTAATACGACCGTGTGTTTTTACAATAAATGGTTACTTTTGATGACATAAAATTGCAGATATAAAATCAGCAAGCAAAGTTAATAGTTTTTTTCGACTTATAAAAATAAAATTGCAAAAAAATAGTATTTTATATTGTCTTTCTTCTTTTAAGACGATTTTTTTTGTGTGGTATATTTGATTTTAGAAAAATATTTTTTATCTTTGCAAGCGAGGAATGCCGCAGAAAATAAAATTTGTATTAAGCAAAATCTGAATTCCTAAATACGTTTATGAAATCCGTTTTACGCATATTAAAATTGGTTTTGATTTGTTTGACTTTCGGTGTTGTTTATTCATCGGCGGAAGACGGTTGGTGGAAAATTAAACTCACGTCGGGAGTTGAATATGAGGGGTCTGTGGAATATCAAAACGATGAGGTGCTTGTTTTTCAGACAGTTCAAGGTAAGAAATATCAAATTCCCGTTTCCGATGTGTCTTTGCTGATTCCTATTGAAAAGATTGTTGTCAGTGAAAATGACCGGACTCGTGAAAAGCGATTCGGTGTGTTGCTGAATGTCGGTACAGGTATGGCTTTTCGTGATAGTAACTCTGGTTGGGGAATTGACGGAGGTTTGCAGTTTATTGCCGCTAATGTGCTGAAACGGCGGATATGTATAGGTGGTGGAGTGGGTGTGTCGGTGTATCATGCCGGTTCGATGAGCATCTTTGTTCCGTTGACGGCAACTCTGACCATACCGTTTCTGCAGACCCGAAATGCTCCTTTTGCCGCCTTGGAAGGCGGCTATGGTTTTGCTGTCAAAGGTGCAGATAGAGGCGGTTTCGCCGGTGGGGTCAGTGTAGGTTGGTTGCATCGGTTTGAGTCACAAGCGGCGGTAATGCTGTCAGTAGGGGCAAATGTTCAGCAGGGTACATTCGCTGCGTCAGATATGATCGGCGGAGAGGTGTTTGAATATAAAGCACGCCGGTTGGTGTCAAAAGTTGGAATTAAATTAGCAGTACTATTATAATTATGCGGAAGTCTATATCTCATTTGGTGGGTTCGGTGCAGCAGGTGTTTGCCAAAAATCCGAACAAGCCTTTGAATTACCGCCAGGTATCTTCGGCGGTGGGTGCATCAACGGAAATTGAGCGTGGTGCTGTGCGTCATATCCTTGACGAATTGCTAAGTCAGGATGTCTTGTCGAGTCCCTCAACGGGTAAATACAAACTCAATATGCGCAACGGGCTGGTTGAGGGCACTATAGACCGCCGTGGTGTAAAGACTTATCTGATACCGGCTGACGGAGGAGAAGAAGTGTTTATTCCCGAGCGCAAGACCAATCATGCGATGAACGGAGATTTTGTGAGAGTATATCTCTATGCAAGGAAGCGTCATCAAATGTTAGAAGGTGAGGTGGTTGAAGTGGTGACGCGCAAGAAAGATACATTTGTAGGTGTGCTTGAGGTTAACCGAACAGCAGTGTTCTGTATTGTGGACAATAAGATAATGACCTCTGATATATTTATACCGCGTGATAAAGTCAACGGAGGGCAAAACGGCGATAAAGTTATTGTGCGCTTACTTGACTGGAAGCCGAGTATGCGCAATCCGGAGGGTGAGGTTCTTGAGGTTCTCGGTCGCGAAGGGGATAATAATGCCGAAATGCATGCCATATTGGCGGAGTTCGACCTCCCGTACCGTTATCCGGAAGATATAGAGAATGAGGCAGAAAAGATTGATGCCGGAATAACCGACAAAGAGACTGCCCGCCGCCGCGATATGCGCGATGTGCTGACCTTCACCATAGATCCGCAGGATGCCAAGGACTTTGATGACGCATTGTCGTTCAGAGTCCAAAATCATGATAGTCAGAAAACGGTTTATGAAATAGGTGTACATATCGCAGATGTAACCTATTATGTAAAACCAAAAACAGCATTGGACAAAGAAGCCTACGACCGTGGCACATCTGTTTATTTGGTGGACAGGACTATTCCTATGCTGCCGGAGCATTTGTCAAACGGAATATGCTCTCTGCGACCGGATGAAGACAAACTGACTTTCAGTGTTGTATTCCTTATTGACGAAGATGCCAATGTGCTGCATTATGATATATGCAAGACGGTGACGCGTTCCAACCGCCGTCTTAATTATGAACAGGCGCAGGAGTTTATCGATGCGGGTTCGTCGGACGATGAGGTGGGACAAGCCATACTGAAACTCAACGAGTTAGCCAAGATATTGCGTCAGCGCAGGTTTGACAACGGAGCTGTATCTTTTGACCGTGAAGAAGTTAAATTCGAGATTGATGAAAAAGGGAAGCCTGTATCCGTCTATTTCAAGTATGCACAGGAATCAAACAATCTGATAGAGGAGTTTATGCTTCTTGCCAACAGGACGGTAGCCAAACATATCGGCTCTGCGGGAAAGCGTGCCAAGACCTTTGTCTATCGTGTGCATGACGAGCCGGATGAAGAGAAAATGATTAATTTTGCAAAATTTGTGCGCCGTTTCGGTTACCACTTGAAGACAACGGGCAAAGATGCACCTAAATCGCTGAACAAAATGCTTGCAGATGTGAAAGGCAAGGCGGAGCAGAGCTTAGTTGAGACCTTGGCTGTCAGGTCAATGGCAAAAGCGGTATATAGTACCGACAATATAGGGCACTATGGCTTGGCATTCCAATATTATACTCATTTTACTTCGCCTATACGTCGCTATCCGGATATGATGGTTCACCGTCTGCTTGAGAGATACCTTAATGTATATAAAGACGAGCAGAACAAGACGGCGGGGGTTGTAAGTTCAGACGAATATGAGGAGTATTGCAAACATTGTTCGGATTGTGAACAATTAGCTGCCAATGCCGAGCGTTCGTCAGTTAAATACAAGCAGGTAGAGTTTATGTCGGAGCATCTCGGAGAAGTGTATGACGGCACAATTTCCGGTGTTACCGAATGGGGCTTGTATGTAGAGATTGACGAGAATCATTGCGAAGGGATGATTCCTATGCGGGAATTGAATCAGGGTGATTATTTTATATTCGATGAGCCTGAATATTGTCTGATAGGCTATCGTTCAAAGAAACGTTATACTCTCGGCGACCATGTGAAAATACGTGTACGCAACACGGATTTACGTAAGAAGCAATTGGATTTCAGCCTTGTAGAGAATCAAGGGAAGTAGCGACTTCGGATGGATGCCGGACGGCAACCATTGTTGTCAGTATGTCCTTTGTGTTGTGAAATCGAGGAGCTGCAAAAGAGCTTCGTAAGCGGGGGTGACAGGATAGAAAACGGTGAGTGCAAGGCGCGCTTGCCGTTTGTGTTCTTCTATTTTTTTTTGTGTATAGCGTATTCCATCGTAGCGCATAACAAAAGACTTGATGTCGTTTTCCAATTCCCAGTTGAAAGCATCGTTCTCAATACGCTGTTTGAGAGCATCGCCTTCGTGTCGTGGAGCCCGCTGAAGAGCAACGAGCAGCGGCAATGTTACTTTTTTGTCGCGGATATCGCTCATTGTGGGTTTGCCTAACTGGTCGTTGTCGGAATAGTCAAAAATATCGTCCCTGAGTTGAAAACATACACCTAATTCTTCGCCGAAAGTTTTGAGGTTGTTGGCTTGATAAGCTGTTGCTCCTACGCTTATAGCTCCGGCTTCAGTGCAGGTGGCAAACAGACTTGCGGTTTTCTTTCTAATAATTTCAAAATACTGCTGTTCTGTAATCCAAATGTCAGAGCCGTAGTTGATTTCCAAAACCTCGCCTTCGCTTAATGTATGGCACAAATCGCAAATCAACTGCTGAATGCGAGTATTGCGCATTTGTGTCAGGTAACTCATGGCTGTAGCTAACAGGTAGTCACCGGACAGAATGGCTAATTTATTGTCCCACTGTTTGTTGACAGACGGTTGGTTGTGACGCATGTCCGCACTATCAATTACATCGTCATGCAACAGGCTTGCCGTATGCAAAAGTTCCAATACCACAGCCGTATCGGTTGTTTTTTCATTGATATTGCCGCATAATTTGGCGGATAGCAGTGTGAGTATAGGTCGGATATGTTTGCCGCGATGATTGTTGAGATGGGTAAAAATATCGTTCAGAACAGAAACATGGCTTTGCAGCGTTTGGGCAAAACAATGCTCAAACATTTTGAAGTCAGCGGCGATAGGTCGGCGTATGTTCTCAATAGGATTCAAAATACAGCTTGTTTTAATTTTTGTCGGTATGGCGATTGTTTCCTGCCACACAGATTACTATTTCGCCTTTTGGCGGAGTATTTTTATAATGGTTTATCAGTTCGGCGAGTGTTCCTCGTCGGGTGTCCTCATGTATCTTGCTAATCTCCCTGCTCACACTTGCGTGGCGGTCTGTTCCCAATACTTCGGCAAGTTGTTCAAGGCATTTGACCAAGCGGAACGGAGACTCATAAAGGATTATCGTTCTTGTTTCGTTTTTAAGACTGTTGAGTCGTGTCTGCCGTCCTTTTTTTTGCGGCAAGAAGCCCTCAAAGCAAAATCTATCGTTGGGCAGTCCGGAATCAACCAAGGCAGGAATGAGGGCTGTGGCTCCGGGCAGACATTGTATCCCGATGTCGTTTTTTACCGCTTCTCTTACTAACAAATATCCGGGATCGGATATAGCGGGTGTTCCGGCATCGCTGATGAGTGCGATAGACATGCCGTTTTTCAGCCGCTCGACAATGGTTGCCACGCTTTGATGCTCATTGAATTTATGATGAGCCTGCATAGGTGTGTGTATATCGAAATGATGAAGCAGGACACAGCTGGTACGTGTGTCTTCAGCAAGAATCAAATCAACATTCTTCAATGTCTCAACGGCTCTGAATGTCATGTCATTAAGATTACCTACCGGTGTCGGAACGAGATAAAGCATGGAAGAGTGTCAGAATCTGCGTCGCAAAACATTAACAAACAATTCAAAAGCGTTGGAGTCCTTGTCCCAGTCGAAATTTTTGTTGCACCAAGCAAGGGCTTCATCAAACGATTTCATTGAGTTGAGTTTGGCTATGGTTTTGTTCATCAACTCGCCGCTATTGCCGAACAGTTGGCGTTGGAAAAGAAAACGGTCGCCGATAGATATTCCTGCTTTGATATCGGAAATCTTGGGTATGATGCTTGTCTGCTCTGCCGGTTCGGGAGCTTCGAGGTCTTTTTCTTCAACATATTCCTGTACGGCAGGTTCTTCGTCATTGCGTACACCTTCCTCTTCTGCAAGTTGCTCGTGTGCTTTTTGCAAGTCGGAGATAATCTCCTGTTCTTCAACGTCTGAAACTGTTTCATCGAATATAGGTTCCGGTTCAATCTCATCAATGGCTTGTTCTTCTGCAGCGTCCTGTTCAGCTATTGCTATGGTGGCAGCTTCTTGTTCGGCAGACATTGCCTGACGTGTTTTGGCTTCGTCAGAATCATTGTCGGCAGGGATATCTGCTATGTTAGCCGAGAGTTTCTGTGCTTTGACGGCAAGGCTTTCTATCTGTTGTGCCGTGTGTTCGATAAAGTTATTAAACTCATTACGCTGTTCGGAGAGAGCTGTTGATGCTTCCTGTGCGTTATTCAGGGCTGTCCGCGCAATGTCATTTGCGGCTTGCGCTTGTACAAGTGTCTGACTCTGAATCGAAGACACATTGCTCAATTCATTCTTGAGCGTGCTTATTGTATTGCGCAGAGTGTCAGCGCGATGCTGCAACTGTGCGAGCTGTGTCTCAAGGTCTGCTAACTGGTTTTGCAGAAGGACTATTATTGTTTCGTTGGACATCTTTTTATTTGCGGTTTAATTATTCACGATTTAGTTCTTTAGTCATTAGACTGATTAGTTTGATGCAAACCATTATTGTTTTTATTTATTCCGTTGCTTCTTCAAGTTTGTTCATTATTGAGAACATAAAGACAGCTGATAGCAGGCATAGTGCTACGAATACCGACCATACTGCCCAAAGCGGCAGGCTGCCCCAGAGGAATGAGCCGACGGAAACAAGCAAGTTGCCTAAAGCGGTGGCTACAAACCAACCGCCCATCATCATGCCTTTGTATTTCGGAGGAGCAACTTTTGATACGAAAGAGATACCCATAGGCGAGAGTAGCAGTTCGCCAAAAGTCAGAATCAGGTAAGTGCCGATAAGCAGATTGGCATTAGCGTAAGTCGGGTCTTCGCCGGCAGCAACGGCTGCTGCTTGTGCGTCAGGAGAATTGAGACCGATGCTGAACACTGCCATAACAACGTATGCCAGACCTGCGACTAACATACCGTAAGCTATCTTGCGTGGCGCAGAAGGCTCTTTGCCCTTTTTTGCCAATGCACCGAATATAGCCATGCTGATAGGTGTCAGTGCTACAACATAGAACGGGTTGAACTGTTGGAAAATAGGTGCAGCGATGTTTATCCCGTCAGCCGGTATATCATCATATTTCTGTTTTAATACAACGCATGCAACAACAATGCAGATTGTTGCAATTATTTTTGTTAGAACTGTTTTGCCCTGGCATAGCGAGAAACAGCCGTATATTATTACTATCAGCATCAGCAGGTTGACTATGTCAAATGCCATCGACTGTATTCCTGTGCTTACGGGGTTGACAAATTCGTTGGCGAAGAATGTGAGTGTCAAACCGTTTTGGTGGAATGCCATCCAAAAGAAAATAACTACGGCAAATACAAGTCCCAAAGCAATGATACGTTTTTTAGTCTGTTCCGGTGTCAGAGTGTCAACAACTGCGCCTTGTTCGACTTTCTGTTTTTCTGAGTTTTCAACATGTTTGAACCACGGGCGGCAGACATAATAAATAACGATACTCAAAACTAATGAAGCGCATGCCACCATAAATGCAAAATGGTAAGAGTCGTTAACCGAGTAACCTAATGAATTTTGCGCCCATTGCATAATTTTAATGGCGGCAGTGGGGGCAAACATGGCACCGATATTGATTGCCATATAGAAAATCGAAAAGGCGGCATCTCGACGGTCGGCATATTCAGGCGAGTCGTACAAATTGCCTACCATAACCTGCAAATTGCCTTTGAACAGACCAGTGCCGAATGAGATAAGCAACAGAGCTGCAATCATTGCGGTCATTGGCAGTGCAACGTTGCCATCGTCTATACCGCCCAGCGGAATAGCGAGAAGCAAATAGCCGATAAACATAATAATAATACCTATTGTTACCATTTTGCCATAGCCGAATTTGTCGGCAAGGATACCACCCACGAGCGGGAGAAAATATACCAATGCGAGGAAACTCGAATAGATTATTCCTGCAACTGACGGGTCAAGACCGAAGTTGGCGCGCAAAAAAAGTGCAAAGACGGCGAGCATGGTGTAGTAGCCGAAACGCTCGCCGGTATTGGCAAGAGCTAAAGCATAAAGCCCTTTGGGTTGATTTTCAAACATAATTTTACGGATTAACTCAATTTTGTTGCAAAATTACAATATTTTAACCATATAGCCAAATAATTGTCTATTTATTTGGAAATTGGACATGTCGGTTGTTTAAGGTGACTGTTTATACAGTGTGCCGAGTGTCGGTTTACGGGTTGATTATTTCGCACCAGTGGTGTGTATCCTCAGCTCTGCCGTACTGAATATCGGTGATTGCCTGATAGAGTTTTCTGCACCACATACCCGGAGTGCCATCGCCGAATTGGTAGATGTGATTTTGTGCGGGGTCAATGATTTTGGAAACGGGGCATATCGCTGCACCGGTGCCGCAGGCTGCTGCTTCGTCAAATATGGCGAGTTCGGTGTACGGTACAGGGCGCTCTTCAACCTGCATGCCGAGGTCGAGTGCTATCTGCTGCAGAGAGCGATTGGTAATAGACGGCAATATAGTGTCGGAAAGCGGAGTAATATATGTATTGTCGCGCACGGCAAAGAAATTGGCTCCGCTGCATTCTTCGATATAAAGTTTCTCCTTTGCGTCAAGATAGAGTGCCGAGCAACCGTTGTCGTGTGCTTGTTGGTCAGCAAGAAAGCCTGCTGCGTAATTGCCGCCGCATTTATACCTGCCTGTACCGAGAGGTGCGGCACGGTCATAATCGCGTATAAGCATAAACGGTGTGGCATTGAAACCGGTCTTGAAATATGGTCCTACGGGGGTTACAAGAACGATAAACTCGTAGTCATTCCCGGGGTGAACTCCTATGCGAGCCTCTGTACCGATAAGCAATGGTCTGATGTACAGCGAAGCTCCGGTGCCGTAAGGCGGGACAAAACGCAGGTTTTTGCGTATAGCGAGTCTTACAGCTTCGCCAAACAGGTCGAGAGGCACGGGAGCCATCTGCAGACCCTCTGCCGAGTTGTACATCCGGCGGGCGTTGTCTTGCATGCGGAACAGACGTATCTTGCCGTCTATGCCGCGAAAGGCTTTGATGCCCTCGAATATCTCCTGACCGTAGTGAAGTGCTGTTGCAGCAATGTGCAGATTGATATATTTGTCTGTGGTAAAGCGCAATTCACCCCATTTGCCGTTATGAAAAGAGCAGCGCACGTTAATGTCAGTCTCTGTGTAGCCGAATATTAGTTCATTCCAATTTGTCATTACTTTTTACTTTTAATATGTCTCTTGCCTCCGGTCCTGTGTTGAACAGCATGTCGATGATACTCATATCCGGTAGGAAACCGTATCTGTCCTGAAAAACCTGATAGTAGTCGGGAATCCGGATTGTGGAATCGGCAATGGGGGATTGTGAATATGAAATTCCGATGTAATCATCAGTGAGCCTGATAGTTTTTTTTATATCCAATAATTTCAGACATACTTCCATCAGACCTATGTTGAAGTCTAATAGAAAGTTATATTTTTTAGTGTAGAAAGGATCGAAAAATTCAGCATAGTAGTCATAGAAGGCGCTGTGCTGATACGCGCTTTTAAATGCCTGCCTATGTCTGTGTTGCCAGTTCTCTTGATAGGTGATGTGGATATCGCGTGTTTTGAGCTGTCTGCCGTGTTGTCTCTCCACGGGTATTGTCAGCTGCTCTATGCCGTTGGCACCGGCTATCGTACAGCGATTGCGCTCAGTCTGTTTAGGAAATGTCTCCCATTGTTCGATGAGTGCGTCTGTGTCGTTGAGCCATTGCTGCCAATAGCTTGTCGATCCTAAATATGTAATCGGGAAAACCACTTATTTTTGCGCGGCGGTAAAGATGCGTTTCCAACGGATATGCCCTTTGAACCAAGCCTTGTCTTTGTCTATAGAGAGCCAGATGAATCTCGGTCGCCCAACGATATGGTCTTCCGGTACGGGTCCCCAAAAACGAGAGTCGGCGGAGTTATGACGGTTGTCGCCCATCATCCAGTAATAATTCATGCTGAAAGTATAACTGTCTGCCTGTTCTCCGTTGATATATATCTGATTGTCGCGGAGTTGGATGTCCTGTAATTCATAATGCCGAATGCAATGCTCATAAAACCAGTAGTTGTCGGCATTCAAAGCTACTGTCTCGCCCTTGTGGGGCATGTACACGGGACCATAGTTGTCGCGGTTCCAAGTGTTGTGACCAAGAGGATAAACAGGTCCGGCAACACCTGCCGACTCAATGACTACCGAGTCAACAAAGTTGAGACTCTCAAGTTCAGTTTTCATCGCTTTAGTAAGCGGTAGGTGATAGACCGGATGTGCTGCATTGCCGGTCATGTGGCGGTCTTCTTTTGAAATACCAAGCTCATCCATTATCGTGTGGCTCAATGTCCTGCCGCTTGTATATACGAGATAGTTGTATTGTACACCATCATGGTCGGGTAGTATCTCTCCGTTGATGTATATTTGGTTGTCGATTATTTGCAGCGTGTCGCCCGGCACTCCGACGCACCGTTTTACATAATTTTCCCTCCTGTCCACAGGTCGCCATATCACCTTGCCGAAGTATTCCGGATTATCGCGCACGAGCTGTCTGCCCGCAGCATAATAAAGGTCGGTGAGTTGGTCGTTGGTCAAGTTGGAGGCGAAAGCCGGATTGTTGCGTTTCTGGTCTTCAACCATACGCATTCCGTTCAAGTAGCATATTGTGTAATAGTCCGGGTTCTGCATGTTCAAGCATACAGTGTCGCCTGAAGGCACATTGAAAACCACGATATGACCGCGCTCTATGTCCTCCATACCTTTCAGACGGCGGTATTCCCATTGCGGCTTCTCTAAATAGGATTTGTGTCCCCACGGGAAGGTGTGCTGTACTAACGGGAACGATAGCGGGGTATTGGGTATACGCGGTCCATAAGTTGCCTTGCTGACATACAGAAAGTCGCCTGTGAGCAATGATTTCTCAAGACTGGAACTCGGAATCTGGTAGTTCTGAAACAAGTATAGATTAATAAAATATACGGCAACAAGGGCGAAAATTATAGCATCAACCCAACTGCATATTGTATATAGTGTCTTGTTGGCTCGCGGATTTTCGGGTTCCCCTTCGGCTGCCGGTTTGTATTTCTTCCACCATGTCCACGGAATATAACCTGTGACAAAAGCGTCAAAAATAAGCAACAACAGCCATAGCCACCACCAACTGCCGAGCCATGCCAAAAAGAGAATAAATATGATGCTCCATATTGCCGCCTTGATATACTGACGACGCGGTTTCTGTAGTCTTTCTTTTAAAGTCATACCTTTAACATTTAGTCATTTACCATTTTATCTTTATTCAAATCCGTTCAATCTGCGGACAACTTCCGGTTGTGGAAAGTCTCATTCCATCAACTCTTCAAACCTATAGTATCCGGTCGGTTGTTTAGTAATCCATTCGGCAGCTATAACTGCTCCGAGCGCGAACCCCGCACGGCTCTTGGCTTCATGCCGCAGGGTTATGGTGTCAACATTGCTGTCGTAAGTCACTGTATGTATGCCCGGCACTTCACCCTCGCGGATGCTCTCTATCGGAGGCGTGATGCCTGATTGCCGTTCAATCTCCAGCGCAAGGGTCTTTGCCGTACCGCTTGGTGCATCAAGTTTGTGGATATGGTGAACCTCTTCTATTGACGGGGTATATTGCGGATATGGTTTGATTAATTCGGCAAGCCGCTTGTTGAGGGCAAACATGATGTTCACCCCTATGCTGAAGTTCGATGACCACAACAGTGACTGCTGCGGTTGCGGAAATTGCTGTTTCAGCAGGTTGATATCCCAGCCAGTAGTGCCGCTTACCACAGGAACACCCTGTCTCCACGCAGCAAGGATATTGTCCTGCGCTGTCGCCGGCGTGGTAAATTCAACCGCCGCTTCAGCAGAACGGAATGCATCACTACTGATGTCGCCAATATTGGCGACATCTATGATGGCGACAATCTTATGACCGCGCTGCAGGGCAGTCTGTTCTATTATGTGCCCCATCTTGCCGTATCCTATCAGTGCTATTTTCATCCTAACGCAATCAACCTGTTTGACCTGCAAAATTAATTGTTTTTCGGCATTTGACAAAATAAAATCACCCTTTGTTGCGAAAACTGTATATTTTATGTCCGCCAATTATCTCCGTCGGTTCACAAGGCAGTTGTATTTCCGGAGCAGGAACTCCATTGCCGAGAATTTTTGATGCCACTTCGATATGTGCCTCGTCCCATGTACCGTCTGCAATAATCGCATTGAGCAATGTGCGACCGCCCTCAACAATCAGACTGTGGATATTGCGCTCCGCGAGAGTACGGAGAATCTCCTGCCGGTCATAGGTCTTGAATACCAATGTCTCGGCATCATCAGTGGTAAAGAGTTTATAATCACGCGGAATACGGTCATGCTTGTCGATAACAACTCGCAGAGGGTTGTGACCGGACCAATGTGTTACCCGCAGGCTCGGGTTGTCGAGGATAGCGGTATTAGTACCAACCATGATAGCCATATTTTCCGCCCGCATCTTGTGTACCAACTGCTTGGTGACAGGATTGGAAATAACCTCCACAGGCTCATCTGCCGACATGCGTTTGCGGTCAATATAGCCGTCTGCTGTCTGCGCCCATTTGATGATAACGTAAGGACGGTGTTTCTCCTGAAGACAGAGAAATCGCTTGTTCAACTCGCGGCATTCGGCTTCCAAAACACCTACCTTAACCTCTATGCCTGCAGCGCGCAGGCGGGCTATGCCCTGACCGCCTACAAGAGGGTTCGGATCCTGCATACCCACAACAACACGCGGAATCTTATGTTTGATAATCAGGTCAGCGCAAGGCGGAGTCTTGCCAAAATGACTGCATGGCTCAAGGCTCACATATATGGTGCTGTCTTTGAGCAACTCTTTGTCTTTTACTGAATTGACGGCATTTACCTCAGCATGCGCTTCTCCGTATTTTCGATGCCAGCCCTCGCCGATAATTTTGCCGTCATGAACAATCACGGCTCCCACCATCGGGTTGGGAGCTACGTCATAAATCCCCTTTGCAGCAAGTTGTAAACATCGCTGCATGTATTTTACCATTTCTTCATTTACCATTCGTCAACTCGCTACTATATTGCCAAAAAACATGTCGATTAACTCTGCAAAGGTACAACAAATTTTGCATTCCCGCAACAAGCTCACGTAAAAATCATCTAATCGCGTATAAAATCGAGAAAATCTTTTGTACATCTCTTGTTTCCATACTGCTTTTGCAATCTTTATTAGCAACAATGTCCTTATGTTTTTATTTGCCGACTGTAAGTCAGCATTATTGCTTGTCTGCGGCTCGTTTATGTTTTTCTCGTCAAATTATTTGGCAGCATCATTTTTTTGTTGTAATTTTGCATTGAGTAAATTTACGCAGTCCGTTAAGTAAATTTTTAAACTATGATGCAACGTTCTTATTTTAAGGTTGTTATCAGTGTCAATTTTATTATGTTTAAGTCATTGTAAAATGACTTTTTTATTTATGAACAGTACGAGGGAATATATTGTATCGCGGTTGGCTGTAGAGTATGATGGTGATGAGGCGAAGGCTTTGGCATGGTGGATTATCGAGGATGTGACGGGGAAAAGCAGGTCGCAGATTCTCGCTATGTCCGACTCTCTATTATTGACAGACTACAAAGAGCAGATTGACAGCGTAATAAGCCGCTTGTTGCAGCATGAGCCGATACAATATATCTTCGGACATACAGAGTGGGGCGGACTTGACCTGAAAGTTAGTCCTGACGTGTTGATTCCAAGACCCGAAACAGCGGAGTTAATTGATATTGTCGAAAGTAGAACGACAAAAGCCGGAATACTTCGGATCCTGGATATAGGGACGGGGACCGGCTGTTTGGCAATAGGGTTGAAGAAATGTTTTTCGCAAGCAGAGGTTATAGGCATTGATATTTCCGAGGCTGCTTTGCAAACGGCTTGCGAAAATGCCAAGCGGAACAATACCGAGGTGAAGTTTTATCAAGCAGACGCGTTGCAATTGGGATTTGTTAACCCCCGCAGATTTAACGGATTAAAAACGGATTTAGTTTCCCGCGGATCTAACGGATTTAAACGGATTTTCTCTCTCAACTCTCAACTCTCAACTAAACAACTCTCAACTCTGAACTCTGAACTCTCAACTAAACAACTCTCAACTCCTTTCGATATTATTGTTTCCAATCCGCCTTATATTACAGAGAGCGAGAAAGCCGGAATGGATGCCAATGTGTTGGATTATGAGCCTCATATGGCATTATTTGTGCCGGATAATGACCCGTTGGTCTTTTACCGTGCCATAGCGCGTTTTGCGGCAGAACATCTTGAGCCGCACGGTATTCTGGCAGTAGAAATTAATCAACGTTTTGGTGCTGAAACAAAAGAACTTGTCCAATCAATAATGCCGGATGCTACAGTTGAATTATTGAACGACGATTACGGCAACGACAGATTTATTATTGTGGAAATATGAACAACGAATTATTACAGAAAGCGGCAGCATATTGCAGCGTGGCGGAGAGATGTGTGTCGGACGTGAGAGAAAAACTCACCCTCTGGCTTGCCAAAGATAGTGAAGATAATCATTTGAATACGGCTGATATAGAGTCGATAATAGATTATCTGCTCAAAGAAAAATATATTGATGAGACGCGGTATTGTCGAGCTTTTGTAAATGACAAACTGCGTTTTGCAAAATGGGGTAGGCAGAAGATAAACTATATGCTGCAAGTCAAGCATGTTGACAAGGCGGCAATACGCGAAGCGATTGACGCTATTGACGAGGAAATATATCTCGATGTGCTGGAAGATGTGTTGCGGACAAAAAAGAAGTCGTTACGTTCTGTCGAATCCGAGCAGGTCAACATACGGCTTTATCGTTTTGCTGCCTCGCGAGGTTTTGAAACATCGGAGATATCAAAGGTTCTGAAACGGATTAAGGAATAGAACAATGCGAATAAGGCAAGAGTTAAAGAGTCGCCTATCGGGAGTTGATCCCCCGGATTCGGGTCAGATGGCGGCGGAACACTGCCATGCAAGGTGAACGATGTTGAGTTTGTTATGAGAGGAGCATTTGAAACAAAACAACTGCCATTGGCTACAGATTGAACTTTGGGCAGTGAGCTGAAAGGATAGGGGAAAGCGGTTGATGTGTTGTTGGAGGTAACAGAGGCTGTTGTTATGTATGGCGGATAGTCTATTGTCGCACTTTCGCATGAATAAGAGTGGATTTTCTTGCCGGAATAGGTCGGGAAAGTGACTGCGGAGGCTTCGGATACCAGCGCAAAAAGTGAGATAAAAACTATATGTCGGAGTGTGTTTTGCGTCATGTTCGGACACAGCAAAAAAAATAGTGGAGGAGTTTTTGTCCTCCACTATTTATTGTTTTCTATCTTACTATTTTCTGATTTTTACTGCCGAGACTGATAATATAAGTGCCGCGTGGCAAATGGTCAAGTTGGTAGTTGAAAGTTGACTTCGGAGCTATTGCCTGCTGTTGTACAACTTTGCCGGTCATATCATATATGTTGGCAGTAATGGTTTGGTCGGACGAGTTGGTCAGATAGGCTGTCTGACTGTTCAAGGCTATATCTGTTGCAACACCCTGATGTTTATCCGGCTCTTCGCCATAGTCAATCTCGCTGACTATTTGGAAACGATGATTGTTAGCTGAACCTGCCTCAACAGTAATGCTCATGTCCTCAACTATGGGATAGAAAGAGTTATCGGACAAGTCTTTGAGGTAATAGAGGTCGTCTGTTTCTACAAGTCGGAAAGTGATGGTATAATAATTATCCTCTCCCGGATTGAACCCGAGGTAATGACCTTCCAATGTTTCGCGGGTGTCAACAGAGTATATATTGTTGTCGTCTTCTGTGGAAAATAGTTGCGGAGCGAGGCTGTTGCCTTCCCATTTGTAGGCATCATATCCGTCATCGTATTCTGAACTGCAATTGCTGCGTTTGAGTACCGATATAGCGTCGGCGAAACGTGAGCCGCTGATGTCTATAATCAGGTTTTCATCGTGGTTGTAAGTTTCGCTTTCTGTATTTCGGCGCGGCAGGCGTTTAGGTTTGGCTGTTGCTGTAGTGTTCCATACGACGCGGTCGTAGTTCACGGTGAATGATGCGTTTTCACTTGTTGCGGCAAGGTAGAAAGCCTGCATCTGCGGTATGACGGTCAAGTCGTAAGGTGCATAATCTGCTACGTTGATGGGAATAGCAAGATATTGTCCGGCAAGAGCACCCTTGGCTACTTTGCTGTCTTTATGGCTTTCCCATTGTGCGTAGGTCCCTGTATTGTAGATGTATATTGCGTGTTCTGTATTGACGAAATCTGTTTCTTTGAGTTTGGTTATGTCAATAGGAGCTGTATAGCTGTTGGTGACAATATTGTCGCCTTCGTAGTTCGCGCCTTTGGTGAAACTGAGTTCGTAGGTATGGTCGCCTGTTTGTATAGTTCCGTCAATGGCATAGCCGTAAGTCTCTGTTTCTTCGGGTTGTGTTATGCAATAGCCTGTCCACGGGTAGAGTTGTTCGCCAACACGTTTGTATGTCCAATTGCCTTGTGGTTCACTCCATTCGCAAACCCAAGCGTTATAGAAAGCAGGTGTTGAGGGTATGCTGAAAGGAATACCAAAGTACTGCCATGTGGCAGGTTTGGTTTTTGCGCTGCCTTCAACGAATATGCCCACATTAGCTTTAACATCTGTTGACTTGGTCGCGAGAGTGGCAGGAGCCTGTGTCGAATTACCGGCTGCAAGTTGTATAAGCGGAGTTGCCGTATTGGCTCCGAGTATGGACTCGGCATGTAGCGCACCGTCAGCTTTTATCTCAACCTTATGATTGTCGAGTGTAAGTTCCTTGGAGTAAGCTATCTTTGTGCCGTCAATTTCCGCATCGGCTTCAAGCGATGCAATAGCCAAGTGATTAGGGATATGTGTGCGATTGGGTTTCCAGTTGTTGGCATTAAACCAATCTTTGTCTTTGTCCTTGTCATCGAAAGTAAGATAATCTTGCGCTATAGTGATTGTTTTGGTAACATCTTCGGCGGCGGCATAACACTCATCTTCGGCTTTTGACGCGCGTATTGTTACATTCCCGGGTTGTTTGATTACAAGATTGCCCGCATCATCGAAGTCTGCTATCTCAGGATTGTCAGATGTATATGTCGGTTGATTATTGCGTGGGGCAACGTATGCTCCCATGTCGGCAATAGTCAGTTCTGACGAAGTGTTAACATCGGTCGGTTTAGTAAACCAGTTAATAAGTTGGAAACCTTTGGTTGGTTTTACAATAACGGGTACTTCAGCACTATTGCTTCCGTTTGTTATTAAAATACTATTGTATATCTCGTTTGTACATGGTACGTTGGGCATTGAAACAGTTACATTCACCGTGTCTGCATCACCGCAAGAAACAGGTATTTCCGTGTGGTTAAGAGAGAATTGTGAAGTCTCGGTTTTGAAAGCAAGATTCATATTGCCCTCAAGGGCGGAATATGCAATTCGCAAAGTAGTACTGTAATTGACAGAACCGATTTCAGGACTGATATTTATGGAGCTGACTGTCGGTCTGATATATGATTTTTGTGTAACTTTCACATTCTGAATATGATGGCGCATGGTAGAACCCGGTTTTGTGTAAATCATTACATGTGTAGCTCTTTCGTCTAACTGAATAGTATATGTTTTCCATTTACCGGGGAACAAATATACAAGCTCAACAAGTGAAAATTCCATGTGCGGGACATCTGTCAGTTGTTGAATGTCATGGAAATGCTTTCCTCCATCTATTGATTGTGCAACGTAAAAATATGATATAGCGTCAACTGTACAGCAAGCTTCGAAAGTAAGTTTGTCAGCCGGCATGCCGAATAGTTCATATATTTCGGCATCGATAGTATGCAGTGTAACTCTTCCAGGCTCATAGAGGTCATATGCTTCGCACGGGTCGCCGGCTTCGCTGACATATACATATTTGGTTTTACTGGCAGGTGAGTAAATATCTGTTCCTGCTTGTGAAGCTGTTATAAGAGTACGACCTTTGCCTACGATATGCAGTTTGCCATCAACAATTTTTACTACATTTTCATCGTTTGAGGTGTAAGTTATAGGGGTAAGTCCAAGGTTGCTTTTTGCGGTTAGTGTTATGTCAGCATCTGACAAATCAAGTCGTGAGAACTGCTGATCCCAGATTATGTTTTGCGGCTTATACGAGTGACCGATAACCGTGACTTTTTTTTGCAAACTTGAAATTCCTGTGCCGCCTGTTATTGTTATGGTGGCTTCATAAGTTTGCGGTATAGAGTCGGTAGGATTAAAACGAATTGTCACATTGCGTGTACCGGTTTTGAGCAATCCTAAATCATCGCCGCTTTGTGTCGTACATTCAAAAGCAGGGTTGGAAGATGTAACAGTTAAGTCCGTTATTCCGGTATTGGTTATTCCGTCAAGGTTGCAGTGTTCAATCACTATATCTTGCGACTGATACTCGCCAATATAGCATACATAGTCGTCCGGTGTTGATGTGACGTTAAGATAGGTGTTGTCTGTGATGGTGAGTTCGGAAATGTATGCAGAAAAATTACCGCGATAGCATAAAACTACATATTTGTTCAGTTTTATGCTTTCGTAATTGTCAAGTCCGGTGACATCAATGGTTTTGTTTATGGATTTACTTAAGCCACTGTCATATATGGCATCACCCCAATTGTTCAAGTCGTTGGTAAGATATACGTACCAATATGACTTCAGAATTGGAGGTGTAGCCGTAGAATTGTAAACATCAGCCGTTAGGTGAATTGTTTTAACAGCTTCTTTTGACTCAATGATTACGTATTTGTCGTCCCATGAAATACTATTACCATCATCATTTGTTGCAGTGTGAAAAGTTTTGTTTGTATTTGTGCATTTTCCTCCTAATACAATACCATCATTTTGTAGTTCTTGATGCAAAGTCCACACGTAATCATAGGGAATTCCCAATCTTGTCGTCTTATGTGTTTCTGTCCACCATTTCTTTGTCCAACCCCAATGAGCATCGTTAGATTTAACCACGGCATTATTGAATGCGGTTGTTTTGTCGCCGTTGTTTCCTTTAATGGAGAACTCCAGATATTGAGCTTCTGCGGCAAAAAGAAGTTGAGTGAAAGTTATAAAGAGTAAAGAAAGTATTATGCTTATTGTTTTTTTCATAATTAATATGTTACGGATGGATGCACCCGAAATTTCACGTTGCAAAATTACTGCTATTCTATTGCGTAGGCAATATCTATTATTTGCTAAAATATACCTATTTTTAAGATTTTTATGTTTTAAAGCAGAAAAATGGGCTAAAAACACTGCAAATTTTTATGCTGACAGATATGCGAAGACGCAAAACAAACTATTCTTTTTATAGCTTGCAGACTATTCGCAATGCCTCTTTTCCTTTGAGTAATATCTGTTTGTAAACAACTTTATCTAAAATATTGTACAAATCTTGCGAATGGCACTGATTATATGCTGCTGCTGTTTTCTGAAATTTATGTCTTAAATTTGTTTATGACAGATTTTTGTTGTAATTTTGCAGATTGAAAAATTCGGTCATATCAAAGACAAATGTGGATATGAATAATAATTTGCTTAAAATCAGTCTTTTATCCTTGCTGCTCTGCATTGGCGGCTTGTTTATTGTAATTAATGCAGAAGATTCTATTTCAGCATGTCCTATAGATACTATTAACGGAAAATTGATGTATCGCTATACAGTTGAGCGTGGCGAGGGTTTGTATCGTGTGAGCAAGAAATTCGGTGTTAGCCAGAACGTTATAATCAGCACTAATCCCTCAATCCAGGCAGACGGTCTGAAATTAGGGCAGGTTATCCATATCCCTGTTGACCAAGTTTTGGAGGCAGTGAAGGCGGAGGAAATAGTTGATACATCTTATATATATCATACTATAGAGCCGAAAGAGACCCTTTATGGTTTGAGCCGCCGTTTCGGTGTGCCGGTAAAGGTTATTGAGGAACTGAATCCAACCCTTGTTCCCAAACTGCCCTACGGTCAGTTGTTGCGTCTTCCCCGTAATGAGAATACAGTAAAGGCGCAGTTGGAGATTTCGCAACCGGTGGTAATCAAGTCGTCAGAACGTGTGGTAATGACAAAGTCTGATTCTTCTACAATGAATGTTGTGCCGGTAGTGGCTTCAGATTCTATCCTTCTTTTGCTTTCCAATTCGCAGGATAGTACTCCAACAGTGGATCTCAAGCCTGTCCCCTTAGATGATGGTTTTTCGTTTGAAAACATTAATCTCAACGACAGCGGCGAACTGATACCCATGCGCATAGCTTATTTGTTGCCGTTGATGCTCAATGCTTCGAAACGTGATGCCAATGTTGACAGATTTTTAGAGTTTTATGAAGGCAGTCTGTTGGCTATAAATGATTTGCAGCGTCAGGGGTTGAAACTTGAGATATATGTCTATGACATAGAGAAAAATGATATCTCGCTACAAGCCGTTCTGCAAAACCCGGAGCTGAAGAATATAGATGCAATTATAGGTCCTGCATATCCGGCGCAGGTCAATATAGTGTCGCAATTCGTAAAACGCGAGCGTATCCCGACAATAATCCCCTTCACACCCAATGTGGCGGCTTTGGACACTAATAAATATCTGCTGAGATTTAACCTCTCGGACAGCCAAGAGGCTGACCTGATGGCGGAATATATGTCAGAGCGTAAGAATGACGTGAATGTGGTGTATGTCGATACGGAATATGAGGAAGAAAGCGATTTGTCGCGTACCATTGCTGACAGGATGAAGAAGAGCCATATTCAGGTAACTAATGTCAAAGTGGACAACCTGAAGACCGTGTTGAAGTCAAACAAGGAAAACTTGTTGATTTTCAAAAGTATGAGATTGCAGGATATCCAGAACTATTTTGACGATTTGGCGACTTTGTCGTGGGATTATCACATTGCCTTGGCAGGTCAATACAGCTGGGGTAAATCACGTGTACCTGTCAAGATGTATTATGCATCGGTGTTTGATTCTCTTGATGTCGCAAAGGAAGATGTCTATGCAGTGGCATTTAACCATTATTATAATTACCCGCTGTCGAATATACGACCGCGCTATGACCAGTTAGGCTATGACATCACCGTTTATACAGCGCGTATGTTATATGAAAACCAGATGAACAATGTTGCCAATCTGCCTATGAATGAGGTAATTCCGACGATTTACCATGGCGGAATACAGTCGGAGATACATTTTGAGCAGGTATCGCCTAAAGGCGGTTTTGTCAATCGCGGTCATATAGCTGAACGTGAGGCCGACAAATGAGACTGAGACGTTGCATATTGACTGTACTCTGCTGCATTCCTCTGCTGATTGCCGCACAGCCTCGTTTAGCTGAGCCTGAAATGTGTTTCGGGTTCCACGGTGGTGTAATCGGAAGCATGGTAAGGTTCAACCCCAATGTGGCGCAGTCATTTGCCCCGCCGGTATTGGGAGCCAATGGCGGTTTTGTTTTCCGTTATAGCAGAACGAAATATACAGCTGTGCAGTTAGAGTTAGACTATATGCGGCGAGGCTGGCATGAGTCGGCAACGGATTATTACCGATATTTAGACTATATAGAAATTCCGCTTCTGATGCATCTGTATGTGGGCAAAAAAGTGCGTGGCTTCCTGAATTTAGGTCCTCAGTTCGGCTACTGTATTGCACAGTCTGACAAAAACGGAGAAGGACTTTCCGGACATCAGTATGAGTCGGTTGCCAAACCATGGGACTGGGGACTTGCAGCAGGTTTGGGACTGCAGGTCAACACCAATAAAGCCGGAGTCTATTTCCTTGAAGCGCGATTTGATTTCAGTTTCGGGGATTTATATCCCAACCGAGTTGCGGACTATTTCCGCACTTCGGCACCTATGGCTTTGAGCTTGAATATAGGATGGCTTTTTGCAAAATAGAAATCAAAACCCAAAAATGATATGAAAACCAATTATGAGATACGTTATGCTGCTCATCCGGAGGATGCGAAGCATTATGACACGGCTCGTTTGCGTCGTGATTTTTTAATAGAACGCCTGTTTGTTGCCGATGAGGTTAATATGGTCTATTCTATGTACGACCGTATGGTGGTTGGTGGAGCTATGCCGGTAGATGAGAGGCTTCTGCTTGAGGCTATTGACCCGTTGAAAGCCCCGCATTTTCTGACCCGTCGCGAGATTGGAATTTATAATGTTGGTCAAGGTGAGGGCATAGTACATGCAGGTGACAGTGAGTTCCGGCTCGGCTACAAAGAGGCTCTGTATCTCGGTAGCGGCGACCGCGATGTATGGTTTGAAAGTGCTGATGCCAAATGTCCTGCCAAATTCTATTTCAATTCTCTGACGGCTCATCGCAACTATCCTGACCGCAAAATCACTAAAGCTGATGCCATTGTCGCACACATGGGCTCACTTGAAGGATCCAACGACCGTAATATCAACAAAATGCTGGTCAATCAGGTACTGCCGACATGCCAATTGCAGATGGGAATGACCGAATTAGCTCCGGGAAGTGTGTGGAACACTATGCCGGCGCATGTGCACAGCCGTCGTATGGAGGCATATTTCTATTTCGACATACCCGAAGACCATGCCATCTGCCATTTTATGGGAGAAGTGGAGGAAACACGGCATATTTGGATGAGAGGCGATCAGGCAGTACTATCACCCGAATGGTCAATCCACTCAGCAGCCGCAACACATAATTACACTTTCATCTGGGGTATGGGAGGCGAAAATCTTGATTACGGAGACCAGGATTTTTCGCTGATTACAGACCTTAAATAACAGATTATCAGTCGTAGGCAGAATAGCGGATGGGTTAGGCGCAAGTTATTATCATCCTGAGACTAACGACTATATACTTTCGACTAAATGATAAAATAATATGAATAGCTATTTGAATTTTTCGCTTGAAGGCAAGGTGGCTTTGGTTACAGGCGCATCTTATGGTATAGGTTTTGCCATTGCAAGTGCTTTTGCAGAGCAGGGCGCAACAGTATGTTTTAACGATATCAACCGAGAATTAGTTGACCGAGGTTTGGCATCATACAAAGAAAAGGGTATTGATGCTCACGGATATGTGTGTGATGTGACGGACGAGCCTGCTGTGCAGGCATTGGTCAAGAGGATAACCGAAGAAGTCGGTCCTATAGACATCCTTGTAAACAATGCCGGAATTATTCGCCGCGTGCCGATGCATGAGATGGAGGCAGCCGATTTCCGCCGCGTGATAGATATTGATTTGAATGCACCATTTATCGTTTCCAAGGCTGTTCTGCCGAGCATGATGGAACGCCGCTACGGCAAGATTATCAACATATGCTCAATGATGTCGGAACTGGGTCGTGAGACTGTCAGCGCATACGCAGCAGCCAAAGGCGGTCTGAAAATGCTGACACGCAATATATGTTCTGAATACGGAGAGTATAATATACAGTGCAACGGTATAGGACCGGGTTATATAGCAACTCCGCAGACTGCTCCTTTACGCGAGCCTCAGCCCGATGGCAGCCGCCATCCTTTCGACTCTTTTATCTGCGCCAAAACTCCTGCAGGACGATGGCTCGACCCGCAAGAATTGACAGGTCCGGCAGTATTCCTCGCTTCCGAGGCTTCCAATGCTGTCAACGGACATATACTCTATGTTGACGGAGGTATTCTGGCATACATCGGAAAACAACCTAAGTAAAAGCAAGTGCAACGTAAAACAATGAAGAGAGTAGTTAATATCGTGCTTTTTTTTGCGATTGTGGGATTAGGTCTTTGGCTGTATTTCAGCAACAGAAATGCTACTGTTGCTTTCTCTGTTACCAATCCCGCAGATTTTGCTCGCAACGGAGAATTGGTAGAAGTGCCTATTGAAACCTTGGGTATTAATGCTCGGCAGCCTTTTGTGCTGTACGATTCCACAGGTCGCGAGGTGGCTTATCAGCTTACTGACAAGAGCATACTCTTCCAAGTATCGGTTGAGAATCAGGGTGTTGCCCGTTATGTGATTCGCAAAGGCAATCCCGCAGCTCCTATGTACAAAGTGTTCGCACGTTTTGTACCTGAGCGTAAGGATGATTTCGCTTGGGAAAACGATATTGCTGCCTACAGGATGTATGGACCTGCTTTAGCAGACGAGAACCCATCCAACGGTGTTGACCTCTGGCTCAAAAAAACAGATGAATTGATAGTTGACACTTTTTACTATCGAGAGCATGAGTTGGGTCTGCCTTACCATATTGACTACGGCAAAGGTTTGGATTGTTATAAAGTAGGGCATACTGTAGGTTGCGGCGGAGTGGCATTGCTCAAAGACGACAGTCTCTATGTCGGCAACCATTATGACCAATGGGAGATAATCGAAGCCGGACCTCTGCGCACTGTTTTTGAACTGCGGTATGATTCTGTGCTTGTTGACTCTATGGTATTGCAGGAAGTGCTGCGGATAACCGTCAGCGCAGGCTCGGTGTTGAATAAAGCCGAGGTAACATATTACGGAGCTGATGACTCTGAACTGAATATCGCAGCAGGCATTTTTCTGCACAATGACAGCCTCGGTGTTATAAAATCCGGAATGCCTGATAATAAATGGATAGCTTATGCTGAAAATGCCCGCTCTGATGCAGGGCTTGATGCCGGGCGCGACTATGTAGGTGTTGTCATGCCTCAAGCAGAAGCCGCAGTGATAAAAAACGGCAGCCTGCTATTGTATCAGCCAATCTTGGTCAATACACCAATCACCTACTATTTCGGCGGCGGCTGGAGCCAATGGCATTTCCCGACTGACGAAGACTGGTTTGAGGCAGTGCAACATGCAGCTTTGGCACTCGAAAAACCGCTCAAGGTTGCAATCGTTGAATAAAGTGTTAATTTTTTTTACATCACACGGCATGTGAGGTTCACAGACACGCTTGGTTTGACTTTGCCGTCAGATGAGTTAAAACGAAGTTTTACATGCCCGAAAATTTGTGTATTCAAATAAAAAGAAGTAACTTTGCAAGTTAATAATAAAAAGAAAACAAATGGAAGAAAATTTGCAAGAACAAAATCCGATAGAAGATTACAGTGCTAACAGTATCCAAGTGTTAGAAGGTTTAGAGGCAGTGCGCAAACGCCCTGCCATGTATATTGGTGATATATCTGAAAAAGGTTTGCACCATCTTGTATATGAGGTTGTTGACAACTCTATAGACGAGGCATTGGCAGGCTTTTGTGACCATATTGAAGTGGCAATCAACGAGGATAATTCCATCACTGTGCGCGACAACGGTCGCGGTATCCCTGTTGATATGCATGAGAAAGAACACCGTTCGGCATTAGAGGTGGTAATGACAGTGCTTCATGCCGGAGGTAAATTCAACAAAAATTCCTACAAGGTCAGCGGTGGTCTGCACGGAGTAGGTGTCAGTTGCGTTAATGCGCTTTCCTCCAAGTTGCGCGTAGAAGTTCGCCGCGAAGGAAAACTATATATGCAGGAATACTCATGCGGCAAACCGACATGCGAAGTCCATGTGATAGGCGAGGCTGAAGATACAGGTACGCAGGTTCAGTTCTGGCCTGACAAAACAATCTTTACCGTAACCGAATACCAGTATTCCATTCTCGCAAAACGTATGCGCGAATTAGCATATCTGAATGCCGGTGTGCGTATCACACTGACCGACCTTCGCGAACGCAATGAAGAGGGTCAACCCAAACGGGAGATATTCTATTCCGAAAAAGGTCTGTCAGAGTTCGTGAAATATATCGAGGGTAACCGCGAATCGCTTATCCCCGATATTATTCATATCAATACCGACAAGTACGGCACTCCGGTTGAGGTTGCAATGACATATAACACAGCGTTCAACGAGAATGTCTATTCCTACGTCAATAATATCAACACTATCGAAGGCGGAACTCATGTTGCCGGTTTCCGTGCCGCCCTGACACGTACTTTGAAGAAATATGCTGAGGACAACAAGATGCTGGAGAAGATAGCCAAAGACAAAATCGAAATTTCCGGTGACGATTTCCGTGAGGGTCTGACAGCTGTTATTTCCGTCAAAGTTGCAGAGCCGCAATTCGAGGGTCAGACAAAAACTAAATTAGGCAACAGCGAAACCATGGGTATGGTAAATCAAGCTGTAGGTGACGCTTTGAGTCAATATCTTGAGGAACATCCGCGCGAGGCAAAGACTATAGTTGACAAGGTTATCGTGGCAGCGCAGGCTCGCCATGCTGCCCGCAAAGCTCGTGAGGCTGTTATCCAACGCAAGTCAGTCCTATCAAGCGGCAGCCTGCCCGGTAAACTTGCCGACTGCTCATGCAAAGACCCGGCTCTGTGCGAGTTATTCCTCGTCGAGGGTGATTCCGCAGGAGGTACAGCTAAATCAGGTCGTGACCGTGCCCACCAAGCTATTCTGCCTCTGCGAGGGAAAATATTAAATGTGGAGAAAGCTCTCGATCATAAGGTGTTCGAATCAGAAGAAATACGCAATATATTCCGTGCATTGGACGTGACAAAAGGAACTCCCGAAGACCCCAATGCACTAAATACAAGCAAAATACGCTATCATAAGGTGATAATCATGACCGATGCCGATGTTGATGGCGCGCATATTGCAACACTGATAATGACTCTGTTCTTCCGTCGTATGAGAGAAGTCATTGAAGAGGGCTATCTGTATATCGCTACACCACCTCTCTATCTATGTAAGAGCAAGAAAAATCAGTATCAGGAATATTGCTGGACAGACGACCAACGCCATCGCTTTATAGAAACTTACGGAGATGGTGATGAAAACAAAATAACGACACAGCGTTACAAAGGTCTTGGCGAGATGTCTGACCAACAGCTGTGGGAAACAACTATGGATCCCGAAAACCGTATGCTCAAACAAGTGCATATTGAGGATGCCGTTGCTGCCGACATGACTTTCTCAATGCTGATGGGTGATGATGTGGCTCCGCGTCGCGAATTTATCGAGGCTAATGCCACATACGCCAATATAGATAGCTGATACGGCATGAATATATGTGTTTATTGTTCGGCGAACAACAATATCGCCGATAAATATAAAAAATTAGCGTCAGAATTAGGCTCAAGGATTGCCAAGAGCGGTCATACGCTGATTTTTGGTGGCGCGACAGGCGGTCTGATGACTTCGGTAAGCGAGGCTGTGGCAAAAGAAGGCGGTGAGGTAATAGGTGTTATACCCGGACGGATTATTGCAGCAGGGCGAGAATCAAAGATTTGCACCGAACTGCATATTGTCAAGAATATGAATGAGCGCAAAGAGCGCATGAAGCAACTCGCCGACATGTTTGTCTGTCTGCCGGGGAGTTACGGCACATTGGATGAAATGTTTGACGTAATAGCCTCAGGGACAGTAGGAGAACATGCCAAACCACTGTATATACTCAATTATGAAGGCTTTTATAACCCACTCCTTGAGCAAATTCAATACATGAAAGACAATGCCTTCATTCCGCAACGCGAAAACTATATACCGCAGGTGATTGAAAGATTAGAGGACTTGAATGTTTTATTTCCCGCAGATAGAACGGCTCTTGTGTAGTAGATTTGAAATTTTGTACGATTTATGTGAGTGAATTTATTTTCACATAGTAACCGCAAGCCGCCAAAATAACCTGAATAAACCTCATAAACTATATAAACTTAATCATTATGAATCTTTTTTGGAAAGAACTCTTTGGAGCACTGCAAACCGCTCAGAAGATGGAATCTGAAGCTCAACAACTTCAGAAAGATTTGCAACGCTATTTCGAGATTGCAAAATCTGCAGAACTGGCTGAATATATCGAACTCGAAAAACAGGTTACTACCGCTGAATTCAAGGAAAACAAGCGGACACTTGTCAATCGTAAGTATAAAGACACACAGGAATTCCGTGACTGGACAAAATTCCATAAGTTAGAACACGACCGCTCACTACAGATGTATTTCAAAACTCTTGAATCTCCTATGTTGCAAGAATATCTTGATTTTCAGAAATCTCCTGATTATGTCAAGTTGTCAAGCAAGAAAGAAATTCAAGCTGACCCAAACCTCAAACGGCTCAAATTATTTGAAAAATCCGCAGAGTATAAAAATTATGTCCGTTATAATAATTCTTATATTGTCGACGAATACAAAGCTCTGAAACAAATAGTTTCAACCCCTGAATTTAAGGAGTCAAATGCTTTTTGGGCTAATCCCAAACGTTGGGAAACAACCGAAGAATACAAACTCGATGCCCGCTATAACCGGCTCCAACACACTCCCGATATAGAGTTCTATCGCGCACAAAATTACGACCGTATGGTTCAGATGTTGAAATACGAACTCACCTATGAGGAAACATTCCGTGGCGATTGGTCAGAACGCTGGCGCAATGAATTTTCATTCGGTCTGCAAGACAAAGCGGAAAAAGCACTTAAAACCAAATACTCCCTTGCCAATCAAAAACAAGCCTTTACCTTCGGTCGTAATGTGGCTTTGGTTGAAGGAGCATTAAGAATCGTTACCCGCAAGGAGAAAGTCGTATCCCCCGTTTGGAATGTAAAACACGGATTTGTAGAACATGAGTTCGAGTATAGTTCTGATATAGTCGAGTCGCGTACTTTCGCCCAAAACAAAGGTCTCTTTGCCGCCAAGATTCGCTGTACCGGTAAAGTGCATCACGCCCTCTTCCTGAAAGGAAAAGACCCATCTACACTCGTTACACTATTCCATTTTGACGGTAAAAAATTAGTCTTCGGTGTCGCCGACAAGTTCGGCACTTCTATGGGAGAAGTCAGAGGTTTGACATTGAGCAAATACCATATTTTCAGCCTTCGCTGGACTGAGCGAGAACTGATTTGGTATGTTAATAAACAAGAAGTATTCCGTTGTCAAAACAACCTCTCTAAAGAAGAACTCGGATTGTCAATGGTGTCATTTATCTCCGAAAACCAAAAAGGTTCGGAAGGCACTTTTGACATCGAATGGATTAGAACGTATAAAATCAACGGTTAAAACTGAAAATTGAAAGTCCCCCTTTCAGTTTTGATTTTCAATATGTCAAGCAGATTCACTCTTATCGCCGGACCCTGTGCAATAGAAAATCGCGACATGGTACTCCATACTGCCCGCACACTGAAAACAGTGTGTGGGCATTTGGGTATTAATCTGATTTTCAAGGCATCATATGATAAAGCCAACCGTTCATCGATATATTCTCAGCGCGGAGTGGGGATAGAAAAAGGTCTGCAGATTTTACAAGAAGTCAAAGAAACTCTCTCGCTGCCCGTCTTGACTGATGTCCATGAGTCATGGCAATGTGAACCGGTGGCACAAGTGGCTGACGTATTGCAAATCCCCGCCTTCCTATGCAGGCAAACGGATTTGTTGGTAGCAGCAGCCAACACAGGCAAGACAATAAATGTCAAGAAAGGACAATTTCTTGCCCCCTGGGATATGCGCAACGTAATAACCAAAATAGAAGAAGCGGGAAACAAAGATATTATGCTCACCGAACGCGGAACAACTTTCGGGTATAATAATCTCGTGGTCGATATGACCTCGCTTGTTGAAATGCGTAAATTCGGCTACCCTGTCGTCTTTGATGCCACTCATTCTGTTCAGAAACCCTCAGGTAACGGAACGTCAACAGGCGGAAACCGCGAGATGATACCCTATCTTATGCGCGCTGCACTCGCCGTAGGTGTTGACGCATTGTTTATGGAAGTCCACCCCGACCCTGATAATGCCATCTCCGACGGCCCTAACCAGATCAAACTCGATGATATAGAAGCATTGTTGAAACAAGCAGTAGCTGTCGATAATGTAATTAATTGCATAAACAATGAAATGATGAAATGATGAAATGATGAAATGATGAAATGATGGAATGATGGAATGATGGAATGATGAAATGATGAAATGATGGAATAATGGAATGATGGAATGATGGAATGATGAAAGAAAAAATCCGTTTAAATCCGTGGGAAATAAATTGAGAGTTTATAATTATGAATAAAGTTATGGCATTAGAAATTAAAGAGATTACCACTCGTCGTGGCATGTTGAATTTTATTTGGTTTGCAAATAACCTGTACAAAAATAACCCGTATTATTGTCCGCCTTTGGTGATGGATGAACTTAACACCTTTGATGTAAAGAAAAATCCTGTTCACGAACTGAGCGAATATGTCATATATATGGCATACCGTGACAATAAAGCCGTAGGGCGTATTGTAGGTATTATCAACCATGCTGCCAACGAACATTGGAAAGTAAAGAAACTGCGCTTTGGGTGGTTTGATTTCGTTGATGACTTAGAAGTGAGTCATGCCTTACTTGACAAAGTGGCAGAGTGGGGACGCGCTAAAGGAATGGAGAAAATGAACGGACCTGTCGGCTTTACTGACTATGACCACCAAGGACTTCTTATCTACGGCTTTGACCAAGCAGTACCCCTCGCATCGCTCTATAATTACGAATATTATATCAAGCACTATGAAGCTTACGGACTTGTTAAAGAAACTGATTGGATAGAGTATAAACTCACACCGCCCGCCGAATTGCCTCAAAGAGTACAAAAACTCGTACCCATAGTCAAGGAACGTTATCATGTAAGAGTGGATAAAGTACGTAATGTCAAAGAGTTGAAAGCTAAATACGGCTTTACGTATATGGACTTATTTGACGAAGCCTATCGAGACTTGTATAATTTCCAACCCATGACGCAGAAACAAAAAGAGTATATAGCAAGTATCTATTTTCCCTTGTTAAATTTCGATTTTGTTACCATTGTAGTTAACGACAAGGATGAGATAGTAGGAGCCGGTGTGGGTATGCCTGATGTGACTGAGGCTATGCGTAAATGTGGCGGCAAACTTTTCCCTACAGGCTGGTATCACCTGCTGAAAGCTCTGCATGCAAAAAAGATGGATGCTTTTGATCTGCTGCTGATAGCTATACGACCGGATTATCAGAATAAAGGAATCAATGTCTTGTTCTTTGATGACCAACTGAAGTATTTCAATCAATACGAAATCAAGCGTGTAGAAACAACGGCGATATTGGAAAGTAACCATAAGAACCAAGCCAACTGGGAAATGTTTCCCCACGAAATCCACAAACACCGCCGCGCCTATATCAAAGATTTATAAAATTTGAAAATTATATGAAAAAATTACTTCTATTTTGTGTATTAGTCTTTTATTTTGGTACTGTAGCAGCGGAGACAGTGTCTAATGTCCGTGTGCGCCAAAATGGTGAAGAGATAGAGATTATTTATGACTTGGAAAAATCATCTATTGTGACTGTCTTTATGTCTAAGGATGGTAAAGGTTTTGAACCATTAACAGATGTAACGGGCGATGTTGGTAAAAATGTGTCACCCGGCAAAAATAAAAAAATAATTTGGCAACCGCTAAAAAACGAAAATATATTTATCGCAGAAGGTGTGCGTTTCTATGTCGAAGGTCTTACTAACTACCAAAATTATGCCGCTAATGCTAAAATTAAAACTATGGTGCTTGCCGAAGCATCCGGTATTATTACTGATATTTTAGCTTCAAATACCGGTCAATCCTTTGGGGAAAAACTGAATTACGGCTTAATGCTCGGACAAGTATATTCTAAATATCATATAGGATGGTATGTCAATTTTCGAAGTAACTTCAAAACTTACGAATATCAATATAAAGGGTTTAGACAAACATTTTATAATGGAAATAAAAAAACTATGAGTCTAATGTTCGGGGGCGGATTGATAGGACAAATAATAGAAAAAAGTAAATCTCCGACTAATCACTTTAATACTTTAGGTGTATATTTAGGTGCCGGTTGGTATAGCCGCAACGTATTCTGGGAAACCGCAAATTCCGATCTTGTTTGGGTTGATTACAGCCACAATAATGATTATTGTTTGAGTATAGGACTTATAGGTAGTTTGTATGGATTTACATTAAAAGCAGGTGTTAATACAATACACTTTCAACTAACAGAATTGGAATTAGGATTAGGCTGGATGTTTTAATTACGTGTATTATGAAAAAGTTAAAAATAATATTAATCATGTCATTGGTATTTATTGCCTTTGGCTGTGAAAAAGATAATGATGTTGAAGTTACTAAACTTCAAATTTCAGATATGTCTGCGCAGGTGAGTCATACTTCTGTTGCAATTAAATGTAATATCCAAACTACTACAACAATTCAGCAAGTCAATCTCCATTATGCCGTAAAAGAAGATTTTAGTGATGAGAAAATCGCGATGATGACGGCAACAAGGGGTAAACCTCAATATACAATTACTATAAGTAATTTGAGAGAAAATACTAAGTATTATTATCGGATAGGTGCTATCAATCAATTTTCTACAAAGATGTCGGACGAGATATTCAATTTTACGACTAAAGAGATTACAATGCCTTCTATTAAAATTGATGAATGTACTGTTACGTATAATTCGATAACAGCAACCGCAACAGTTACCGATAATGGTGGTACAGATATTTGGGAGAGAGGAGTATGTTATTCAACATCAACTAATCCGACTATTGAGCACGATAGACATATTCTGGTAAAAAACATAACTAATGGTGGTGTTGAACAGTTTTCTTGCACATTGCCGTATTTGAATGAAAACACAAAGTATTATTTGAGAGCCTACGCGCGCAATAGCAAGTATATTGCATATTCTGCCAATAAAGTTATATCTACTCAATCTAAAAAAGTACCGACTGTATCAATTGACAAGATACATAATGTTACAGCCACCACTGCAACAATTTCAGCAACAGTAAATAGTGATGGTGGTGCAACTGTAACGGAGCGAGGAATATGTTATGGAACAAAGGCGAATCCGACGATGAGAGTGTCTGCAACGGCCGCAGGAACAGGGAGTTATGTAATTAACTTATCTAATTTGTCAGATAATACCCTGTATTATGTAAGAGCTTATGCTACGAATAGTAAGGGTACTGCTTATTCCAATGATTTTACTTTTACGACAAAAGAGATTACCAAACCCGTTGTGATAATAAACTCGATAGATAATGTCACGTTAAATTCTGCAAAGATAACAGTATCGGTAACTAACGATGGCGGTGCGACGATAACTTCTCGCGGTATCTATTACGGCACTTCATCTAACCCGACACTAAAACTCGTATCTGTAGGAACAACAGGTTCTTTTGTATTTAATCTAAGTTCGCTAACTGATAATACAACTTATTATGTTAAAGCCTTCGCGACTAATAGTAAAGGCACGACAGAAACGGAGATTAAAACATTTACTACGTCCGGTACTGCTTCATCAATAAATGATTATCTTGGTAATTGGGCATGTACAGCATACAATATTGATAATGCCCAATATGTAAGTTGGAGCGATGTAACTATACGTACTTTCAATAATTCTACAACAAATACACAATGGGTAGCAGTTGATAATTTATGTAATGCTAATTATCAACTTACGGCAATAGGAGAGTACAACGAAACGGATAAAATGATACACCTGTATTCAGGGTGGGCTCTTTCGAGTTATACTTTTACCTCAAACAATATAGTCTATATACCGCGCTTTTATCCCTTGTATTATGCCGATGGGAATTGTTATACGATAAGTGATGGAGCAGGATATGATGGAACTGGTGAAGCCATACTCTCAATATCATCTAATGGAACATTGATTCTTCGCGGAGCGACAACTCCGGATTCTCATGGAAGAGTGGCAAACGGATGTTATTTCCGCTATTATAACAACGAAACCGGCAATTATGCAGGTGCATTTGATAAATTTATTGAGATGGTATTTACCAAAATATCGTCGGTAAATAGTCAGCAATCAGTAGTAAACATTAATCCATCCGTTGTATGCAGCCAACCGATTGATCATAATAGTTTGACTGTTAAAAACAGATAATTCATTTTTAGTGATTTGCAATCTCGAAACTTTAATAACGTTCTTTGATATTTTGGGAATTACTTGGTTAGATTAGAACAATTTGCCATTCCATAATTTACGGAGAAAATCATAGATATAGATTATCTCAATATTGTCGTCAGTGGTGCGATTGTATCTGTCTAATGAAACTATAATTTGTTGACTTTCCGGATATTCTTCGCTAAAAGTAATGTGGTCTTGCCGGTTTGGCGAGCACCAAAAAGAAATATACTACCCTCAAAATCAGTTGAAAAATCACAGTAACGAGAAAATATAATAAAATTTATTTGATAGAAGAAACTTGTAAATTTGCAGTTGAACTGCGGATTTTCATTGTAAATCCGCAGCAAAATCACAATATTTATACGAATAAAACAAGTAATTTCCAAGAAAAATAAATCAAAAACTAAATAT
>FLNX01001794.1_pt1 | contig 83747 bp, 69 predicted proteins | sample 1140341 | NCBI WGS metagenome assembly FLNX01 (sample SAMEA3878208, study PRJEB12797) | bioreactor metagenome | biome: Moose rumen | place: Sweden | collected 2011-10
CTGATTTGCGGTTGCAAAGGTAATATAAAACTTTAAGAAAAGAGCATCTATAGATAAGAATTATTTCCTAATTAGCAATTATTAACACACAGATATTGCATTAAAATAGCCTTATGATACCCTTCTTTAGCTCGCAACCATTGGTGTAGCGTGCCTGACTCTATAAAACCTGATTTTTTAAAGAGCCTGAGAGACACCTCGTTACCTGCATCTATACACGCGTAAAGTTGTCTGAGATGTAAGAAATCAGAAGCATAAGAGGTAAGTTTTGCAAGTACCTCTGTAGCTATGCCTTGATTACGATAGTTTTTAAGTACAACAATACCGACCTCAGCCCTGAGATGCCTTGGATTAAAATTAACCAGATCGGCTAATCCAACGACATTTCCAAAGTCGTCTTCGACAATTAATCTTACTTGTTTGTCTGTATAGATGTCTCCCGTGGCATTCATTATAAAGTCACGCAACAATGCCTTTGAATATGGGACGTTAGTTGCTCCGACCTCCCATAGCTCCTGATCGTTCTCTACCTTATAGAGAAGGTCTAAGTCATCCGGTTCCATAGCACGAAGGGAAATCATACTATTATCTCCTCACAAGTTATGATTGCTTTCGATTTGCGGTTATATGTACCCAGTGTCACTCTGCTCATTGGCTTCCGGCTGAAAATATCCAAGATCTGGTCATAGCTGTAAGAGTCTGAGTCGTATACTATCAGATACCATGTACGTTGCGTGTCTAATACTGAGACAAGTGACTTCCCGGAGTCAGGGTCAGCCAAATCCAGATGCCCATTTGGATGTGAATGGCTATCGGCAACAAAAAAGCGCCCTGACAAGCCATTGCTACGGGCTATTACCTTACATTGTCCTATAGCCTCCTCATCGCCTAAGAAAATATACTCTGGTATTCTGATATTAGACGGGAAGAAGCCCAAAGACTTATAAATCTTATTGGATACCATTCTAAAGAGCTCAACAGTTGCCTTAAGGTAGACCGCGGTTTTTATCGGAATACTAAGCCAGAAACTCAGATGGCTATAATGCTTACGGAAGAATATAAGCATTGCGTCATAGAAAACATGCACATATTTAAATGATGATTTCTGCGTGCTCTCTCCCTTGTAATGTAATATATTAGCAGGAATATACCAGTTTTTAAAGCCACCCTTCAGAATCCTAAAACTGAGGTCGATGTCTTCTCCGTACATGAAGAATTCCTCATCAAGCAAACCTACTTTATCCAAGGTGGAGCGGCGTACCATACAATAAGCGCCACTAACCACTTCTATATTCACCGGCTCATCCCATGGCAGCGTACCCAGATAATAATGTCCAAAGCGTTTGTTCTTAGGGAAACGGTTGCAAAGACCTATCATCTTATAGAACGCCGTCATTGGTGTCGGCATGCCACGTCGCGACTCCTTAGCCGCGCTGCCGTCAACACACAACATCCTCACTCCTAAAGCACCGATGTCATCATGTGACTCTATGAATTCCACCGACTTCTTTATTGTTTGCTCACCGACAAAAGTATCAGGATTCAGCAATAGTATCAGCTCGCCTTGGCTCTGACGTATACCAATGTTATTGGCTCGCGCAAAACCGAGATTGTGATTAGACGCTACCACATTCACCTCTGGGAAATGACTTTTCAAGTACTCTACCGAACCATCCTTAGAATGGTTGTCAACAACTATTACCTCTGCCTCAATACCTTTAACTGCACGTAAAACTGAGTTCAAGCACTGTTCCACATAGTACTTGACATTGTAGTTTACTATAATAATGCTCAGTTTCACGTTTGAACTCTATTCTTTGTTATCGTTATTGTCGGTCTCTGTCTCTTGAAAGCATCTCGTCCTTGAGGGATAGACCATCAAAAGGCACAGTAACAATATAATAGCCATATAGCCAAAAGAGACTGACAATCCTGTCAAATAATAAAACAATGTATTAAGAATCATTGGCAGACACAACATCAACATACGCACTGCCCCCCATAAAAGGAGCTTTGACGGAGCCTGCTCCTTATCAGAAGTTAGTGAGCGATGCACCATATCGATCTTAAACATATACAATGACAGAGGTATAAAACATATCGTGACAAGCTCCATCACTGTCGTCAGCACAAATACCAATGAGCGGTCTTGCTCCCATGTCCCAGGTGCCAGAATGTCAAACTCGTATAAGACAACTATCAGCAACGAAAGTGCCAGGGAACCAAACATTAGTATTTTCAAAATCTTCTGTGTCTTGTCCATTTCCTTCAATATTTCCATTACGGCAGATTACTCCACACTACCCGAACGGTGTTCGGTTTATGATACTTCTGCCAAGTGTAACCTCATCGGTATATTCCAGCTCGTCACCTACCGATATTCCACGGGCAATGATACTTAGACGCACTTTGTCTTGTGGCAATTTCCTGCTGATATAGAAATTAGTCGTATCTCCCTCCATGGTACTTGCCAAAGCCAAGATGACCTCGTCCACACCACCGCGTTCTACACGCTCCACTAATGAGTCGATTTCCAAATCAGCCGGACCGATACCGTCCATTGGAGAGATTACTCCGCCAAGGACATGATAGAGTCCATGATATTGTTGGGTGTTCTCTATTGCCATCACATCCTGAATATTCTCAACGACACACACCGTTGTGCTGTCTCTGCGCTCATCCGTACAGATAGGACACAGCTCGGTATCACTGATATTATGGCAACATTTGCAATACTTTATCTCGCGCCTCATATCAGAGACGGCGTCAACAAATCGCTCCACCTCATCTGGAGACTGACGGAGCAGATAAAGAACCAAGCGAAGAGCCGTCTTGCGTCCAACGCCTGGTAACTTAGAAAACTCGTTAACTGCCTTCTCTAACAGTTGCGATGGGAATTGCTGGGTCATCAATCGTCAAAAAGATAGATACCCAGACCAATCTTCGCACCTATAGTAGAGTAATCACTGTGCTTCTTTAACGACTGGTCGTAATAGATAGCCGGCTCTATCGTAACCGAACGGTTGATATAGAAGGCATAACCTACCTCAACACCTGGCAACACATCGTTATAGTTTGTGTTTGCATGCACATACTTTCCATTGACACCAAGATACAAACCATTCTGAACAATGTAGTAACGTAAACCCGCACCTGCCATAAAATAGTCCGGCACGCCCTTGCTGCCGTTATGCTGGTAAGCAGCCATGCCAAGAAGCATTAAGTTATCAGAGAACAAATATCCAGCCTTTGCCTCTGCTCCAAGGTTAAATCCGTTAAGACCATTGTAGTTCAGATCGAGACCTGTCAGCGATGCCCCGATATAACCTTTCCCTTGCTGGAACTGCGCATTAGCAGCCAGCGTCATTAAAAATGCTGCGACAAACAGCGCGACTTTCTTTCTCATATCTATACATTTTATAATATTAATCTATCATATCATTTGCTACAATACTCCTGCGATACCACACAAAGAACCACACACATGCCGTTACCAAGATGACACCACCTATGCCATATCCTATTGTCTGGTTTAAGCCGAATGCCTGCTGACTAACGAAAAGGAATGTGGAACATACCACTGTCATAAACAATGCCGGTATCAGCGTAATGACAAACGGTTTCTTATTTTGTGCCAGATATACTGTGAGCATCCATAGAGTAAATACTGCTAAGGTTTGGTTTGCCCACCCGAAATATTGCCATATCACATTAAAGCCATCAGGGTTCTCCATCTGCCATATCAACAAGGCAAGGGATGCAAGAAACATTGGAATGGCAATCAGGAATCTCTTCGCTATCGACTTCTGGTCAATATGTAAAGCCTCGGCAATAATCAGTCGGGCACTCCTAAATGCGGTATCACCACTGGTAATCGGTGCCGCAACCACTCCGATAACGGCAAGAATACCTCCAAAGACACCCAACCATCCAGAGCAGATTATCTCAACTACCTTCGGTGCGGAGAAGAACTGAATAAGGGTCTTTCCTCCAGGCTCTCCTGCTTGTGCCAGGAACGCAGACACAACCTGCGGGTCTGCGACTTCCTTCCAGCCTCCATAATAGAAGAAATATGATGACACCGTAGCCCAGATCAGAGCCACGCAACCTTCTGTTATCATAGAGCCATAGAAAATAGGACGACCGACCTTCTCTTCTTTCATGCAACGAGCCATCAATGGACTCTGCGTCGCATGAAAGCCACTGATAGCTCCACATGCAATGGTAAGGAAGAGACATGGGAATATAGGGTTCTTCTCGAAGAATGCAGCCGTACCTAACAACGACTGTGGCTCATTCCTGTTGCACATATCAAGATTACTCCATATCTCTGGTATATCTGGAGTTTTAATGAACAGTACCACAAGCAATGCCAATGCCATAAAAAGCAAAGCGATGGCAAATAACGGATAGAACTTTCCGATAATCTTGTCGATTGGCAACATCGTCGCAAGTATGTAATATAAAAAGATTACTACTACCCATGTGATTACAGAGCCTGCCATGTCACCCAAAAGCAATGCCGGACTATACACAAACACCACTCCGACCATAACAAGAAGAAAGACCGAGAACACCAACATTATGGTCTTGGTCGTCTTACCAAGATACTTGCCAATGAGTTCGGGAAGACTTGCTCCGCCATTACGCAAAGACAGCATTCCGCTAAGGTAGTCATGCGTCGCTCCTGCGAAAATACATCCAATAACAATCCACAAATATGCGTATGGACCATACCAGGCACCCATTATTGCACCAAAGATTGGTCCTGTTCCCGCGATGTTAAGAAACTGGATCATGAATACTTTCCAATTAGGCATAGCCACATAATCTACTCCATCAGCCATTGTTACGGCAGGAGTAGGTCGATTGTCTGGGGAGAATACTCTTTCCACGAAACGTCCATATAGCACATAGCCAAGGACGAGGGCAAGAAGGGATATTGCAAATGATATCATATTAGTATATTCTATAAAACGATGCAAATGTACAACTATTTTATGATTTAAACAAATAATTTTCAACTCTTCATTCGTAATTCTTAATATATTATTGTACCTTTGCCCGAAAATTCACCTGTTATGAATAAATTCATTATATATATATCCTACATACTTTCTTTTCTATGTATCTTCCCACTTGCCACAAAAGCTCAGACCGAGAGCGGTGACTTGGCAATTTTCCACTCTCCAAAGTATGAGATAAGGGCAATGTGGCTCACTACAATAGGAGGAATTGACTGGCCTCACTCCTTCGCAAGGCAAAGCTCACCTGAGTCTGTAGAGAAGCAGAAACAGGAATTACGTAATATTCTTGACCAACTGCAAAGGGCAAATATAAATACTGTGTTGATACAGACACGTGTGAGAGCAACAACTATATATCCGTCTGTAATAGAGCCATGGGACGGTTGCCTGTCTGGTAACCCTGGCGTATCACCGGGATATGACGCTCTTAAGTTTGCCATAGAGGAGTGTCACCGCAGGGGCATGGAGTGCCATGCGTGGGTAGTCACCATCCCAATAGGGAAATGGAACAAAGCGGGATGTAAGCATTTACGAAGTACTCACCCTGAGCTGGTACGAAAGATTGGCGATGAGGGTTATCTTAATCCCGAACATCCTGGAACTGCCCCTTATCTTGCAAAGATATGCGCAGAGATAACAAGAAATTATGACATTGACGGAATACATCTGGACTATATACGCTATCCTGAGACATGGAAGATAACAGTATCACGCTCACAAGGAAGAGAGCATATCACCCGTATTGTCCAAGCCATCAACAAAGCAGTAAAGGAGCAGAAGCCATGGGTAAAGATGAGTTGCTCGCCAGTGGGAAAATTCTCCGACCTCAGCAGATATTCCTCACATGGATGGAACGCATGGCACGCTGTGTGTCAAGACGCACAAGGATGGCTCCGCGACGGACTGATGGATCAGCTCTATCCAATGATGTATTTCCGCAATGACCAGTTTTTCCCATTCGCTGCCGACTGGGCAAACTATTCTTATGGCAAGATGGTAGCTCCCGGACTTGGGATCTATTTCCTTGACCCAAGAGAGGGGAAATGGCAACTGTCAGACGTCTCACGCGAGTTGCATGTACTACGCCAGTTAGGTCTGGGACATACGTATTTCAGAAGTAAGTTTTTCACGGATAACACGAAGGGAATATACAATTACGTATGTAGATACGTAGATCTCTACCCTGCCCTCGTCCCACCAATGACATGGTATAAGGTATCAAAGCCTACAGCTCCATCGGATTTCAATGTAGAATATGGAAATAGCACACAATTGTCATGGACAGGTGTGTCACCTTATTATAATATATATGCATCCAAGCACTACCCTGTAGACATTAACGACGGCAGGAATTTGATAAGGCAACGCTATACCGGCAACACTATTACCGTTGGTGTTGGTGAGGAGATGTTCTATGCAGTCACAGCTATGGACCGCTACGGTAATGAGAGTGAACCAACTCAAAGCTTCCAGAAAGCAAGAGGCAATGGCAGAAGGATGCTGAAGAACGACGGTAATACTCTTCAGATGCCTGATGACGGCAATGTGCTTGATGCCAAATACATTACCATAGAGACTCTGCAAGGCTCTATCATCGCTACAATGCCATACAACAGGAAAAGCATTAATATCCGTAATGTTCCTAATGGAGTCTATATTATCAGAAGTCTGAACAAGAAAGGAATAACGCACAGAATAGGACAGTTCACCGTAAAAAGGTAACTTTTTCTGTCATTCGTTTTTCCATTATTCCATTTTTTACTATCTTTGCAGCATTCATTTAACAGAAATACCGAACAAGATGAATAAGATTATCCGTAAGGAGCAATTCTCAGAGAAAGTGTTTCTCTTTGAAATAGAGGCTCCGCTAATTGCAAAAAGCCGTAAGGCAGGTAACTTCGTAATCGTACGTGTGGGAAAGAAAGGTGAGCGCATGCCGCTTACAATCGCTGACGCAGACATTGAAAAGGGTACTATCACACTCGTTGTGCAGAAAGTAGGCTTGTCAAGTATCAAACTGTGTGACTTGAACCCTGGTGACTTCGTCACCGACGTGGTTGGACCGCTTGGAAATCCGACACATATCGAGAACTTCGGTACCGTCGTATGTGCCGGAGGTGGTGTCGGCGTTGCTCCTATGCTGCCAATTATACAGGCATTGAAGGCCGCAGGCAACCGTGTCCTCTCTGTTCTTGCGGGAAGAAGCAAGGATTTGATTATTCTCGAGGATAAAGTCAGGGAATCTTCTGATGAGGTTATAATCATGACAGATGACGGCTCTTATGGTGAGAAAGGCGTGGTTACCGTTGGCATAGAGAAATTTATCCAACAGGAAGAGCATGTCGATAAGATTTTTGCTATCGGACCTCCTATCATGATGAAGTTCTCTAACCTCACCGCACAGAAATACAATATTCCATGTGAGGTGTCACTGAATACTATTATGGTTGACGGCACTGGCATGTGTGGCGCCTGCCGTCTCACTATTGGCGGTAAGACAAAATTCGTATGTATCGACGGTCCTGAGTTTGACGGAGCGTTAGTAGACTGGGACGAGATGTTCAAACGCATGGGAACATTCAAGCGCGCTGAACAGGAAGAGCTTGAGCACTTTGAAGACCATCTTGCCAATGACTCTGAAAGCCAAGAGAAGCCAAAAGACTCCAGACAAGCCGGAGATTCCGGAGAGACACAAAACGCACAAGACACTGACATCGCGACACTCACAGATCGCAATGCAGAATGGCGTGCTGAGCTGCGCAAATCAATGAAACCGAAGGAGCGCACCCAGATAGAGCGAGTGAAGATGCCGGAGTTGGATCCAGTTTACCGCGCGACTACTCGTACCGAAGAGGTCAACATTGGTCTGACACCAGAGATGGCACTCCTTGAGGCTAAGCGCTGTCTTGACTGTGCCAAGCCTACTTGTGTGGAAGGCTGTCCGGTAAACATCAATATTCCATCTTTCATCAAGAATATTGAACGTGGCGAGTTCCTTGCCGCCGCAAAGGTATTGAAACACACCTCTGCCTTGCCTGCTGTCTGTGGACGTGTTTGTCCTCAGGAAAAACAGTGTGAGAGCAAATGTATTCACCTGAAGATGAACGAGCCAGCCGTGGCTATTGGCTATCTGGAGCGTTTTGCCGCTGACTATGAGCGTGAGAGCGGAAACATCTCTTTACCAGAGTTAGCACCGGCAAATGGTATCAAGATAGCTGTTGTCGGCTCTGGTCCTTCCGGATTATCCTTTGCGGGTGACATGGTAAAGAAAGGCTATGACGTATATGTCTTTGAGGCCTTGCATGAGATCGGTGGCGTATTGAAATACGGTATTCCAGAGTTCCGTCTGCCAAATGCTATTGTTGACGTCGAGATAGAAAACCTACGCAAGATGGGTGTACACTTCCAAACGGATGTTATCGTAGGCAAGACCATAAGTATTGATGAACTGGAGGCACAGGGTTTCAAGGGAATCTTCGTTGGATCTGGTGCCGGACTTCCTAACTTCATGAACATCCCTGGTGAAAACGCTATAAACATCATGTCTTCCAACGAATATCTCACACGTGTAAACCTCATGGACGCTGCCAACCCAACGACAGACACTCCTATCAACTTGGGTAAGAAAGTACTTGTTGTCGGTGGCGGCAATACTGCTATGGACTCATGTCGTACCGCAAAACGTCTCGGTGCTGATGTCACATTGGTTTATAGGCGAAGTGAGGCGGAGATGCCGGCACGTCTTGAGGAGGTAAAGCATGCTAAGGAAGAGGGTATTACCTTCCTGACATTACATAATCCTATTGAGTACAAAGCCGACGAGAATGGCGCGGTATGTGCTGCCATACTACAGGTGATGGAACTCGGCGAGCCTGATGCCAGCGGACGACGCTCTCCTGTTCCCGTGGAGGGAAAGACCGTTGAGCTGGAAGTAGACCAGGTTGTTGTCGCAGTAGGCGTGTCTCCAAATCCTCTTGTCCCGAAGTCTGTCAAGGGTCTTGAGCTTGGACGTAAGAACACTATTGCCGTCAATGAAGGTATGCAAAGCTCACGTCCTACGATTTTTGCCGGCGGTGATATCGTACGCGGCGGTGCTACCGTAATCCTCGCCATGGGTGATGGCAGGCGAGCTGCGGAGAATATGGACAAGCAATTGAAGGGCGAATAATCACAAAGCTCTGATTTTGTTGGCTAGGGAGACTATGGACAAGACGGAAAAAGGATACATCGAGGTTAAAGGCGCAAGGGTAAACAACCTAAAGAATATAAGCGTCAACATTCCACATAACAAACTGGTTGTAATATCCGGTGTGTCTGGTTCCGGAAAATCATCACTGGCATTCGACACCTTATATGCAGAAGGACAACGCAGATATGTGGAGAGCCTGTCCTCCTACGCGCGACAGTTCATGGGAAGAATGTCAAAGCCGGAATGTGACTTTATAAAAGGTCTCCCACCAGCCATAGCCATTGAACAGAAAGTTATTTCCCGTAACCCTCGTTCCACCGTAGGGACATCTACAGAAATCTATGAGTATATGCGGCTATTGTATGCCCGCATAGGAAAGACATTTTCACCAATAAGCGGAAAAGAAGTAAGGAAGCACACAACGGATGACATTATCCGTTGTGTGCTATCATTTTCCAAAGGTACAAGGTTCTGTGTGCTCGCTCCTCTTATCATTCCCGAGGGACGTACTCTTCAGCACCAGCTGGAGATGGAGATACAACAAGGCTATACACGTATATTCTATCAAGGTACATCTCATATCCCTGCCACCGATGACTCTTCTAATTTCTGGCGCATCGACGAGTTCCTCGGACAGATGTCGCCGGAGCAGGTCAAGGCAGACAATCTGTATCTGGTAATCGACAGAATGTCTGTGGATGACGAGAAAAGCAGTATCTCACGTCTCACGGACTCCTGTGAGACAGCTTTCTATGAGGGACATGGGACATGCAGACTTATATTCCTGCCATCAAATATCGCATATGACTTCTCAATGGAATACGAGGCTGACGGTATCACCTTTGAGGAGCCAAATGACAATATGTTCTCTTTCAACTCACCACTCGGGGCTTGTCCCACTTGTGAGGGATTTGGCAGCATTATCGGCATTGATGAGAAACTGGTCATACCGAACTCCACACTTTCTGTCTACGATGGTTGCGTGCAATGTTGGCACGGTGATAAGATGGGTATATGGCGTGAGGAGTTCTGCCGGAGAGCTGCCAAGGATGACTTCCCGATATTCAAGCCTTATCTTGAGCTGACACAGAAAGAGAAAGACATGTTGTGGCATGGTCTCCCCAGCGACAAATCAAAAGATATTCACGAGCAAGTGTCTATTGACTCTTTCTTCCACATGGTAAAGGAAAATCAATATAAGATTCAGTATCGTGTCATGATGAGCCGCTACAGAGGAAAGACGATTTGTCCTGACTGCCGGGGTACACGCCTGAAGAAAGAGGCTACTTACGTAAAGATCAACGGCAAAAGCATCACTGAACTGGTGGAGATGCCGGTAAAATATCTGAAGGAATGGTTTGACAACCTGCCATTGGATGAACATGAAGCCGAAGTGGGCAAACGCCTTCTTACTGAGATAAAGAACAGACTTCAGTTTCTCCTTGACGTGGGACTGGGGTACCTTACCCTCAACCGTCCGTCAAACACTTTGTCTGGCGGTGAGAGCCAGCGCATAAACCTGACCACATCACTTGGAAGCTCTCTCGTCGGCTCACTATATATCCTCGATGAGCCGTCTATTGGACTTCATAGCAGAGACTCTGAAAGACTTATACATGTACTCAAGGAATTGAGAGAACAGGGCAACACTGTTATTGTGGTAGAGCACGACGAGGATATCATGCGGGCAGCAGACTATATCATTGACGTGGGACCGGATGCGGGACGCCTTGGCGGGGAAATCGTGTTTGAAGGTAACTGGAATTCAATTTCCAGTAAGGATATATTAAAGGATTTTCCAAACAGCCACACCGTGAGATACCTTACAGGTAATGAGACTATAGAGATTCCCAAGACACGCAGACCATGGAACCTCGCCATTGAGCTGAATGGCTGTAGAATGAACAACCTTAGAGGCATCAACGTAAAGTTCCCGCTTAATGTACTGAACGTTATTACAGGTGTGTCCGGATCAGGAAAGTCATCATTGGTAAAGGGCATCCTCTACCCTGCATTAAAACGTCACTTGGATGAGGTTGCCGACATTCCAGGCGAATATCTTGGATTAGAGGGCGACTGGCAACAAATAAAGCATGTGGAGTTCGTCGACCAGAACCCTATCGGCAAGAGCACACGGTCAAACCCAGCCACGTACGTAAAGGCATACGATGCCATACGACAGCTCTATTCCGAGCAAGCACTGTCAAAACAGATGGGATTCAGTCCACAATATTTCTCCTTCAATGCCGAGGGTGGCAGATGTGAAGAGTGCAAAGGCGCCGGTGTCATCACCGTGGAGATGCAGTTTATGGCTGACCTTGTACTGGAATGTGAGGAGTGTCATGGCGAACGGTTCAAGAAAGACATCCTTGAGGTACGCTTCCATGAGAAGAATATCAACGACGTTCTTAACATGACAGTGTCGGAGGCTATCACATTCTTCCAGAGATATGAGAAGAAAGCTATCGTAGACAGATTAAAGCCGTTGGAGGATGTCGGACTGGGATATATCAAACTCGGACAGAACTCATCGTCACTCTCTGGCGGAGAGAACCAACGTGTCAAATTGGCGTATTTCATAGGACAGGAACGACAGGAGCCGTCACTGTTTATCTTCGATGAGCCAACCACCGGTCTGCACTTCCACGATATCAAACGACTGCTTAATGCCTTTACTTCGCTAATCAATCGCGGACATTCCATAATAGTAATTGAGCACAATCTCGAGATTATCAAATGTGCCGATTATATCATTGACCTCGGACCGGAAGGCGGAAACAAAGGAGGAGAGATAGTATGTGCCGGCACTCCAGAGGAGGTTGCGAAATGCTCTCAAAGCTATACCGGCAAATACCTCAACAGGGTATTTGATAAAAACTGATTTTAGCAGGTTACTTATTCCAGAAAGCATTAAATAATCTTAAATATCACACAAGTACATACGATTAGATACGAAATTACGAAGTAAAATGTGTAATTTTGCATCCGATTTGGCTGTTTGAGCCAATAAAATAGAAATTATTTAGTCTGTTCGGGCTTAGTGAAGAGCCGGCACAACGTCGGACGCCTGGCAGAAAAAACCGTTTACAATATATTAAAATGTACGCAATTGTAGAAATTAACGGTCAACAGTTCAAGGCAGAGCAGGGAAAGAAGCTCTTTGTCAACCACATCCAGAATGCGGAGGCAGGCCAGTCTGTTGAGTTTGACAAGGTACTCCTCGTAGACAATGAGGGTGCTGTCACGGTAGGTGCGCCAACCGTAGAAGGCGCTAAGGTAGTAGCTGAGGTAATCAACCCACTGGTAAAAGGCGAGAAGGTCATCGTATTCAAGATGAAACGCCGTAAGGATTATCGTAAAAAGAACGGTCATCGCCAGCAGTTTACCCAGATTGAAGTTAAATCAGTAATCGCTTAAAAAGGAGGACAAGAAATGGCACATAAAAAAGGTGTTGGTAGTTCAAAGAACGGCCGTGAGTCAGCTTCACAGAGATTAGGCGTTAAGATTTGGGGTGGACAGAAATGTATCGCAGGTAACATCATCGTTCGCCAGCGTGGTACACGTCACAACCCAGGTAAGAACGTAGGTATAGGTAAGGATGACACTTTGTTTGCACTTGTTGATGGTACCGTAGAGTTCCACAGGGGTAAGTTCAACAAGAGTGTTGTCAATGTTATACCTGAGGCATAAAGCACTCAAAACAATTAAACAAAACTATTCCAAACAAACAATAGAATCCCGATTCTCCGGTGAGAGTCGGGATTTCTACTTTAAAGACATCAATGGAGATTTATTTCACAGGTATTATTATAGCGGCATGTACATTTTTTATCATTGGTATATGTCATCCTCTCGTTATTAAGACAGAATATTATACTGGCACTAAGCTCTGGTGGATATATCTTTTAATTGGCTTGGTCTGCATAGGACTGGCATTCTGCATTGAGAATGTCATCATATCATCAATCCTTGGAGTTACGGGCGCATCATTTCTTTGGGGCATAGGTGAGCTGTTCGCACAGAAAAAGCGAGTGGAGAAAGGGTGGTTTCCTATGAATCCCAAGCGTAAGGATGAGTATAACATCAACGAAGACGAGCAATGAAGGCGGAACTGATTGTTGTCGGCAAGACCGTAAACAAGCACTTTATAGCTGTAATAGAGGACTATGTGGCGCGCATCTCCCACTATATGCCATTCTCCATTACTGTCATACCCGACTTGAAGAACAACAAAAGCATGTCGGAGGAGCAGCAGAAAAAGCTTGAGGGCGAAAGTATTCTTAAGTTTCTCCAGCCATCAGACACTGTAATTCTCCTTGATGAGCACGGAAAGGAGTTCAGGAGCATTGAGTTTGCACAGTGGCTACAGAAACAGCAAAACACCGTGCGACGATTGGTGTTTGTCATTGGAGGACCCTACGGCTTCTCCCCTGCTGTGTATCAACGTGCCAACGGGAAAGTATCACTGTCAAAGATGACATTCTCTCACCAGATGGTACGTATGGTATTCACCGAACAGCTCTATCGCGCTTGCACCATTATCAAGGGTGAGCCATACCATCATGAATAGTCGCTCTGCAAAGGTTTACGTTTAATTAACTGAAAATCCTCTCATCTTTTTTTCGATTCTCATTCTTTATTACTATCTTTGCAGAAAAGATATAAACTATATTTATTACTAACAAATCATGGCAAACTTAAAAGCATTAAACAAGCAGACCGCTCCAAAGAGCGTGATGCCAGAGAGAATCATTCAGTTTGGTGAAGGTAACTTCTTGCGCGCATTCGTTGACTGGATTATCTGGAACATGGACCAGAAGACTAACTTCAACGGCTCAGTAGTTGTAGTACAGCCTATCGAAAGAGGTATGGTTGACTGGCTTAATGGCCAGGACTGTCTCTATCATGTGAATCTTCAGGGACGCCAGAATGGCGAGGCTGTCAACACTCTTGAGCGTATTGACGTTATCAGCCGCGCCTTGAACCCATATTCACAGAACGCAGCATTCATGGCTTTGGCAGAACAACCAGAAATCCGTTTCGTAATCTCCAACACCACTGAGGCTGGTATAGCCTTTGATGATACATGTAAATTTACTGACGCGCCGGCATCTTCCTATCCTGGCAAACTCGTACAGCTGCTCTATCGTCGTTTTAAGACATTCAACGGTGACCCAAAGAAAGGACTCATCATCATGCCTTGCGAGCTGATCTTCCTTAACGGTCATCACCTGAAAGAGTGTATCTACAAATATATTGAGCTTTGGAAAGAAGACCTCGGAGCCGACTATGAGGCTTTCAAAGAGTGGTTCACCAAATACAACTATGTTTGCGCAACACTCGTCGACCGTATCGTACCGGGATTCCCACGCAAGGAAATCGCACAGATTCAGGAGAAGGTTGGCTACAAAGACAATCTCGTCGTACAGGCAGAGATATTCCACCTCTGGGTAATTGAGAAGGCAGAGAACATGACATGCGAGGAGCTGCGTGAGGAGTTCCCGGCAGAGAAGGCCGGACTGCACGTGCTAATCGCTGAGAGCGAGAAGCCATACCATGAGCGCAAGGTGACACTGCTCAACGGTCCGCATACCGTGCTCTCACCTGTCACATATCTCTCTGGCGTAGACATCGTACGCGATGCCTGCAACCATGAGGTTCTTGGCAAGTATATCCATAAAGTACAGTTCGAGGAGTTGATGGAGACACTGAATCTCCCTATGGATGAGCTGAAGCAGTTTGCCGCTGACGTCCTTGAGCGTTTCAACAATCCGTTCGTAGACCATCAGGTAACAAGTATTATGCTCAACAGCTTCCCGAAGTTCCAGGCTCGCGACCTCCCAGGAGTGAAGGTATATCTGGAGCGCAAAGGTGAACTGCCACAAGGACTTGTATTCGGTCTTGCTGCTATCATTACTTATTATAAGGGTGGCAAACGTGCCGATGGTGCCGAGATTGTACCTAACGATGACCAGAAGATCATGGATCTGCTGAAGGAACTCTGGGCAACAGGTGACACCCAAAAGGTTACTGACGGAGTACTTGGCGCAGAGTTTATCTGGGGTGAGGATCTCCATAATATCGCAGGTCTTGCCGAGCTTGTCAAGAAAGACCTTGACCTTATCAAGGAAAAGGGTATGCTTGAGGCAGTTAAGACAATTCTCTAAAGGTAATCTCAAAGCTATCACAAAAGACGGATTCATCGAGAATCCGTCTTTTTTTATTCATAAAAGTAATACTGGCATAGTATTTGCAAATACGAAATATATTATTAAGACATTGCCGTGTCAAAGGTTATTATAGAAAAGATATAAAAATAAATAATGTGTGAGATGCTTGTTTACGGAATATTTTTCGTAAATTTGCACCGTTTTATTAAAAGGGAATAACAAAGTACTATTAATTGATATGAATTTCAATAAATTTCTAAAATCATTGTTTGGGGACAAATCTTCCCGTGACATGAAACTTATTCAGCCTTTCGTTGAAAGCGTGAAAAAGGCTTATCCGGAAATAAAGGCACTTGACAACGACCAGTTACGTGCCAAGACTAAGGAGATACAGACTTATGTACAGGATTCAGCCAAAGAGCAAAAAGCTAAGATCGCAGAACTGAAGGCAAAGATTGAGGACACACCACTTGACGAACGTGAGAGTATCTTCAACCAGATTGACAAACTTGACAAAGAAGTACTTGAGATATACGAGAAAGCACTCAATGAGGTAATGCCTGTAGCATTCAGTATCGTAAAGGAGACGGCCCGACGCTTCGCAGAGAACGAGGAGACTGTTGTCACAGCTACAGACTTCGACCGCCAACTGGCTGCAGACCCGAAGAAAGACTTCATCACCATTGACGGCGACAAAGCAATATACCACAACCACTGGACTGCCGGTGGTAATGACCTTAAATGGGAAATGGTACACTATGACGTGCAGCTCTTCGGTGGCGTCGTACTGCATCAGGGAAAAATTGCAGAGATGGCTACCGGTGAGGGAAAGACTCTTGTGGCTACCCTGCCGGTGTTCCTTAACGCACTGACTGGCAACGGAGTACACGTAGTAACCGTGAACGACTATCTTGCCAAGCGTGACTCTGAATGGATGGGACCGTTGTATATGTTCAATGGCTTGTCGGTAGACTGTATAGACAAGCACCAACCTAACTCCGAGGAACGTCGCAAGGCATATCAGGCAGATATCACGTTCGGTACAAACAATGAGTTTGGTTTCGACTACCTGCGTGACAACATGGCTATATCTCCTGCCGACCTCGTGCAGCGCGCGCACAACTATGCCATAGTCGACGAGGTTGACTCCGTATTGATCGACGATGCCCGTACGCCATTGATTATCTCTGGTCCGGTACCGAAAGGCGATGACCAGATGTTCGAGGAATACCAGCCATTGGTTGAGCGCCTGGTTGGTGTTCAACGCCAACTGGCTACCAAATATCTTGCTGACGCCAAGCAATTGATTACCAAGGGTCAGGAAACCAACGACAAGAACATGGAGGAAGAGGGATTCCTCGCACTCTATCGCTCTTATAAATGTCTGCCAAAGAACAAACCACTCATCAAATACCTTTCAGAGGAAGGTATCAAGGCTGGCATGCTCAAGACTGAGGAGTTCTACATGGCAAACAACAATCGTGAGATGCCGAAAGCCGTTGAGCCTTTGTATTTCGTTGTTGATGAGAAGCTTAACTCTTGCGACCTTACCGACAAAGGTACGGCATGGCTATCGAAGCAGGTCAACGACGAGCAGCTGTTTGTGCTGCCCGACATCACAAGCCAGCTCTCGGCACTGGAGGCAGAGACGGGACTGTCTGACGAGGAGCGTGTAAACCGAAAGGATGAGCTGCTCAACCACTATGGAATACAGAGCGAGCGTGTACACACCCTGCAACAGTTACTCAAAGCATATTGCATGTTCAATAAGGATGATGAGTATGTTGTCATTGACGGTGAGGTGAAGATTGTTGACGAACAGACGGGACGTATCATGGAGGGACGCCGTTGGAGCGACGGTCTCCATCAGGCTGTGGAGGCTAAGGAGCACGTAAAGGTTGAGGCTGCCACCCAGACCTATGCCACCATCACCCTGCAGAACTATTTCCGTATGTATCATAAGCTGGCTGGTATGACAGGTACCGCTTCTACCGAGGCTGGTGAGTTCTGGGATATCTACAAGCTCGATGTTGTGGAGATTCCAACCAACCGTCCTGTCATTCGTAACGACCTGGATGACCGTGTATACAAGACCGCTCGTGAGAAATACAATGCCGTTATAGAAGAGATTGTAGAGATGCGTGCCAACGGACGCCCTACCCTTGTCGGTACAACCTCCGTCGAGATTTCAGAGTTGCTTTCCAAGATGTTGTCTATGCGCAAGATACCACATCAGGTGCTCAATGCCAAGCTCCATCAGAAAGAGGCTGACATCGTTGCCGAGGCAGGTAAGAGTTCAGAGGGAACGGTATGGGTAGCCAGTGACGGACGTGCTTTCTGCGATAAGCTGACCGCCACCCGTTACCAGACACAGATGGAAAGTCTTGAGACAAAGGAGGCTATTCCTGCCGGTGAGGTTACCGAAGAGACTCGTATGCTGGGTGCCGTCACCATTGCCACCAACATGGCAGGTCGTGGAACCGATATCAAGCTCAGCGACGAGGTGAAGGCGGCTGGTGGCCTTGCCATCATCGGTACTGAGCGTCATGAGAGCCGACGTGTAGACCGTCAGCTGCGTGGTCGTGCCGGACGTCAGGGTGACCCAGGTTCATCGGTATTCTATGTGTCACTGGAAGATAAACTGATGCGTCTGTTTGCGTCTGAGCGTATCGCTTCTGTGATGGACCGCCTTGGCTTCAAGGAGGGTGAGCGTATTGAGAGCCCGATGATTTCAAAGAGTATAGAACGCGCCCAAAAGAAAGTAGAGGAAAACAACTTCGGTATACGTAAGCGCTTGCTTGAGTATGATGACGTGAAAAACAAGCAGCGTACCGTTATATACGAGAAACGCCGCCACGCATTGATGGGTGAGCGCATTGGAATGGATATCGCCAACACCATCTGGAACCGTGTTGTGAATATTGTCCAGGACAATGACTACCAAGACTGCAAGGAAGACTTTGTAAAGATACTTGCAATGGAATGTCCTTTCACACAAGAGGAGTTCATCAACGAGAGCAAGGAGAAACTTGCGGATAAGGCCTTCGATGAGGCTATGAAGTCGTTCACCCGTAAGACTGACCGCATCAAAGAGGTGGCATGGCCTGTCATCAAACAGGTTTACGAGAATCAGGGAGCTCTCTATGAGCGTATCATGGTACCGGTTACTGACGGCAAACGTGTGTATAACATCCCATGTAACCTAAAGGAAGCATACGACACTGAGGCTAAAGCTGTTGTAAAACAGTTTGAGAAGGTTATCATGCTACATATCATCGATGACAACTGGAAGGAGAATCTCCGTCAGCTGGATGAGCTGGAACATAGCGTGCGCAACGCGTCATACGAGCAGAAAGACCCATTGCTTATCTTCAAGCTGGAGAGTGTGAAGCTCTGGGATGATATGTTGAATGAGATCAACAACCGCACAGCCTCTATCCTTACCCGCGGACAGATTCCTGAAATGCAGCAGGAAGTACAGGAGGCTGCACCTGAGGAGCGCTCACAACGCTATCAGGAAAAGAAAGATGACCTCAACGACCCGGGACAGGTTGCCGCAGCTCATCAAGATACGCGCGAGACTGCCCGTGAGGTCAACCACACTCCTATCGTCAAGGACAAGATGCCGCGTCCTAACGACCCGTGTCCTTGTGGCAGTGGAAAGAAATTCAAACAGTGCCATGGTAAGAATTTAAGATAACACTACTATGAACATTCATATAGAGAATCTTAAAAAGACCTTTGGTGAGAAGACAGCCGTAGACATACCTGCCTTCACTATTGAATCGGAAGATATACTTGGTTTTGTCGGCAACAATGGCGCCGGCAAAACCACTCTTTTCCGACTACTGCTCGACCTTATTAAAGCCGATGAAGGTACTGTGGAGTATAGAGAGGTGGCGACTGGCGATGGTATAACCACCATCAACCCTGCCACATCAGAGGAATGGAAATCTTTCACTGGCGCACATATCGACGAGAGTTTCCTCATCGATTTCCTCATGCCAGAGGAATACTTCGAGTTTATCGGTAAGACCAACGGCATGAGTAAGGAGGAGGTATATCAGCGTATTGGAGAGTTCGAATCACTTATGGCTGGTGAGATCCTCGGGCAAAAGAAATATATTCGCAATTTCTCCGCAGGCAACAAACAGAAGATTGGCATTATCGCCGCCATGTTGAGCCATCCGAAGCTCGTGATTCTCGATGAACCATTCAATTTTCTTGATCCGACATCACAAAACGTGTTGAAAAAGACTCTTATCGACTATCAGCACACCCATCATGCCACTATCTTGGTGTCAAGCCACAACCTACAGCATACCATTGACATCAGCAACCGAATCGCTTTGCTTGAGCATGGGGTCATCGTAAAAGACCTGCCTAACGAGAACGGCAGCGCCGAGAAAGAGCTTGAGGATTATTTCGGAGTGTAGACACACTAATGAAAAATCAGTCCTACGAAGAAAATATATACCTACTAATAGGTATTTTTCTTTGATTACAGCATTTATAGAAACTATTACGACTATTATTTTAGTATCTTTGTACCACATTATATATAAGGTATGAAGTTATCTGAACTCAGAACAGGTGAGCACGGTGTCATTGTGAAAGTCGCCGGTCACGGAGGATTCCGCAAGCGAATCATTGAGATGGGATTCATCAAGGGGCAAGATGTTGAGGTAATGCAGAATGCACCCTTGCAAGATCCTGTCAAATATAAAATTATGGGATATGAGGTGTCCCTTCGACATAGTGAGGCTGAGCATATTGAGGTAGTGTCGGCTGAGGAAGCCTTGGCTTATGAGCAAGACAGCCTCAGACATGATACAGACATAATAAACAGTGACGAGGCTGACGAGCAGGCTCTGACAGACAGACGTCTTAAGGAGGCGGCAATAAAGAAAAGACATGTCATCAACGTGGCATTGGTTGGCAACCCCAACTGCGGTAAGACCTCACTGTTCAATTTTGCCTCAGGTGCCCACGAGCGTGTAGGCAACTATTCCGGAGTAACGGTTGACGCCAAGGAAGGAACTGCCGAATACGAAGGCTATCAGTTTAACTTGGTAGATCTCCCCGGCACCTACTCCCTCTCAGCCTATTCGCCGGAGGAACTGTATGTGCGCAAGCAGATTACGGAAAACACACCCGATATTATCATCAACGTCATCGACACCAGTAACCTCGAGCGCAACCTGTATCTTACGACACAGCTCATTGACATGCACCTGCGGATGGTATGTGCCTTGAACATGTTTGACGAGACGGAATCGCGCGGTGACAAGATTGACTACGACAAACTTAGCGAGCTGCTGGGTGTGCCAATGATCCCGACAGTATTCAAGACTGGCAGAGGGGTTCCTGAGCTCTTCCATGCTATCATCGAGATGTATGAGGGTGCCGAGGACAACGATCCGCATTTCAGACACATACATATTCACTATGGTCATGAGATTGAGGACGGTATCACCAATATACAAAAGTACCTTAAGACTAATGACAATGTAAGGCAACTCTACTCCACCCGTTACCTTGCCATTAAACTGTTGGAGAATGACAAGGAGATAGAGAAATACATCTCCAGCCTGCCAAAGGCGAAAGACATCATCGAGGCACGTGACATTGCCGCCAAACGGATAATGGAAGAGAACAAGGAGGACTCCGAGACTGCTATCATGGATGCCAAGTATGGATTTATACATGGAGCGCTAAAAGAGATCGGATATGAGACTGGCAGCAATAAAGACACATACCAGACCACCCACAGGCTTGACAAGCTCCTTACCAACAAATGGTTGGGATTCCCGATATTCATCGCCATGCTGTGGCTGATGTTCGAGACCACATTCACATTAGGTCAGTATCCTATGGACTGGATAGAGGAAGGTGTGGCATGGCTGGGTGAGCAGATATCCAGCAATATGCCTGAAGGTCCTGTGAAAGCCATGTTGATTGATGGTATAATTGGTGGTGTCGGCTCCGTCATAGTGTTCCTGCCACAGATACTCATATTGTATGGATTCATCTCGTTCATGGAAGACAGCGGCTACATGGCACGCGCCGCATTTATCATGGATAAGCTCATGCACAAGATGGGACTGCATGGAAAGTCATTCATTCCTCTCATAATGGGATTCGGATGCAATGTCCCGGCGGTAATGGCTACACGGACGGTAGAAAGCCGGCGCTCACGCCTTATCACCATGCTTATACTGCCAATGATGAGCTGCTCGGCGAGACTACCTATCTATATTATGATTATCGGCACATTCTTCGCGATGCAATACCGCTCAGCCATTATGATATCACTATATGTCATTGGTATACTCATGGCTGTCATCATGAGCCGCCTCTTCAGTACGTTCCTGATTAAAGGTGAGGACACTCCGTTCGTCATGGAACTGCCACCTTACCGCTTCCCAACATGGAAAGCTATCTTCCGACATACATGGGAGAAAGGTAAGCAATACCTGAAGAAGATGGGAGGAATCATTCTCGTAGCAAGCATCATCGTTTGGGCATTAGGTTACTTCCCACACAATGACGAGCTGTCAAAGCAAGAGCAACAGGAACAGAGCTATATCGGAAAGATTGGAAAAGTAATAGAACCTGTATTCAAGCCACAAGGCTTTGACTGGAAACTTGACGTGGGTATTATCTCCGGTGTAGGCGCAAAAGAGATCGTCGCGTCTACCATGGGAGTATTGTATTCCGATGATGACAGCTTCGGCGATGATGACACATACAGTGAGGACAATGCCAAGTACACACATCTGCGACAGAAAATGCTCAATGACGGTATAACACCGTTGACAGCTTACTGCTTCCTGCTTTTTGTATTGCTTTATTTCCCTTGCATAGCGACTATCGCAGCCATAAAGGGTGAGACAGGATCCTGGAAATGGGCTTGCTTCACTGCTTTCTACACTACGGCACTGGCATGGGTAGTATCAGCTGCGGTATACCAAATAGGCAGTTTCTTTCTGTAAATATCTCTACCAATGAAAAAAAGCCTCCTTTACTTGCATGTTTGATAAGAATTCCCTATTTTTGCATTTAGAAAACTAAGTCATGCATACAAGAGAAGAAAAAATGGAGGCTTTCGGACGCTACCTTGACGTCCTTGACGCGTTAAGGGAGAATTGTCCGTGGGACAGGAAGCAGACAAATGAGAGTCTGCGTCCCAATACTATAGAGGAGACGTATGAGTTATGCGACGCCCTTATGAGAGATGACGTCAGCGAGATATGCAAGGAGCTTGGCGATGTCTTGCTGCATATTTGTTTCTATGCCAAGATAGCAAGTGAGAAAGGACAGTTCGACATCGCTGATGTATGTAACAAATCAGTAGATAAACTTATTTTCCGGCACCCACATGTCTACCACCCCTCACAGGTTGGAGCCCCCCACCCCAAGCCTCTTCCGTATGTACCTGAAGATGCTAAGGATTCGGAACAGTCTGCCACTGGTGAGTTTTCAACGGCGAAGACCGTAGGACAGGTGCTCGACAACTGGGAACAGATAAAGCAAAGGGAGAAAGACGGCAACAAGACCGTATTGTCGGGTGTCCCCAACGCGCTGCCTTCTATCATCAAGGCGTATCGCATACAAGACAAGGCTCGTCATGTGGGCTTCGACTGGGAAGAGAGAGACGATGTATGGACTAAGGTTCGTGAGGAGCTTGATGAGCTTGAGGCTGAACTGAAGCAAGGCAATCAGGAGAGGTCCACTCAGGAGCTGGGCGATTTTATCTTTAGTGTCATCAATGCGGCACGATTGTATAAGCTCAACCCCGATAATGCCTTGGAGATGACTAACCAGAAGTTCATTAGTCGCTTCAACTACGTAGAACAGCAAGCAAAGGAAGCCGGAAAGTCACTGAAGGACCTGACACTTGGCGAGATGGATGAGTTATGGAACGAAGCTAAAAACTTAGAAAAGATATGAAAACAATGAGACTAATCGCCGTGATGATGTTTGCGGCATGTATGATGACTGGCTGTAAGGACAATAAGCCCGCACCTGATACCGGACAACAGGGCATGACTAAAGATGCCGGATACAACGACAATGACACCACCACGTATGGTATCTGTGGCGAGGGTACTGCCATGCATACTCTCGAGCTGAAAGGTGACGATGGCAATATCCACACCTATATCATCAATTTAGACGACTCTACATCAATGGTATTGGGAGGACTCCTCAACGGTGACCGCCTGGCGGTAATCTCAGACGTTATCTGGGGCGACTCCATTGCCACAAAGGTTATCAACCTCACCACATTATTAGGAAAGTGGACAAGTATTGACAAGAACTTCGAGATCAAGGAGGGCGGTGTAATCCAGTCGAATATGGAGGCTGAGAGCAACCCGTGGACGACATGGAAGATTTTCAATGGACAGTTAGTACTTAATAAAGACACTTTCGACATCATGGAGCTGGGTGCCGACTCATTGTTCATAGAAAACAAAAACGGAATTTTCGGCTACAAACGCCAGAAGTAAACTCATCGTGGAGCCTTTCAAAGTCCATATCCTCGGTTGCGGCAGCGCATTACCTACGCTACAGCACTATGCCTCCTCACAGGTCATACAGATACACAACAAATTCATGATGATTGACTGTGGAGAAGGCACACAGATGCAGCTACGCAAGTTTCATATACATTTCAACAAGCTCACAACAGTTTTCATATCACATCTTCACGGAGACCACTGCTTCGGTCTCATCGGAATGATCTCAACCTTCGGTATGCTCGGAAGGACGGCGCCGCTTCATGTCTATGCACCAAAGGAACTCGAGGCAATGCTTGACGCACAGATGCGGATGTTCTGCAATGGTCTCGACTTTGTCGTTAAGTTCCATGCCGTCGACACCACACAGAAGGCGGTAATATACGAGGACAGGACGATGACAGTGGAGTCAATACCGCTTCAACACCGAATACCATGTTGCGGATTCCTCTTCAAGGAGAAACCGACACTGCCACATATCCGAAGAGAGGTGACTGACTATTACCAAATCTCTCCGGCTTATTTCATGAACATAAAGAATGGTGAGGGATGGACCACCGATGAGGGGGAGTTCATACCACATGAGAGACTCACCAGACCTGCCGACCCGCCACGGAGCTATGCCTACTGCTCTGACACACGCTACATTCCAACATTGCATGAGATGATTATGAATGTCAGCACGCTGTATCATGAGAGTACTTACTCTACCGAGCAGGAAGACAGGGCAAAGATGTATAATCACAGTACCGCACGTGAGGCGGCTCTTGTTGCGCGTGCCGCCAATGCCGGCAAACTGCTTATCGGACACTATTCGGCACGTTACAACGATGAGCAATTGTTGTTGCGGGAAGCAAGGTCTGTCTTTCCAAATACCTTCCTAACGGATGAAAAAATGGTGTTTGACGTGTAGAATCTGTTAATTAGTTTTAACGTGATGATTTTTACCAAGCAATATTTCTTCCATTCAAAAAAAAGTAGTACTTTTGCAACCGCAATTGAGAACGAGGTGTAGCGCAGTTGGTAGCGTTCCTGGTTTGGGACCAGGCTGTCGCAGGTTCGAGTCCTGTCACCTCGACACAAAAAAGAGATGTGGTTTCCACATCTCTTTTTTGTTTTTACTACAGGAAAACCCTGCGATTCTATTACAAGGAGTGTGCCTTGCGGCAGAACCGCAAGGCTCCTCCCTATTCTTACAGGTTAAGACTCTTCTTGATTGCCTCAATCTTTTCCTCAGCAGCCTTGGTGCAACGCTCGTAGCAGCCGGCGCACTTGAAGGACGGATCCTTAACCTCAATATAGAACTTGATCTTAGGCTCAGTGCCGGAAGGACGGACGCTCACCTTTGTCTTGTCATCGCAGAACCACTGAAGCACGTTGCTGGTGTCTGGCATGTTGAGTTTAGTGACGTTGCCGTCAATATCCTTTGCCTCTAAAGTCTGATAGTCCTTCCAAAGTACTATCTTCGAGCCGCCAAGCTCCGTAGGAGGAGTGGCGCGGAAGTCAGACATCATCTGTTTGATCTCGTCAGCACCGGTCTTGCCTGGACGAACCACATTCACGGTGAACTCCTTGGAGAAGCCATACTCGGCATAGATATCCATCAACAGGTCGTACAAGGTCTTGCCATTGTCGCGTGCCCATGCCGCAATCTCACAGATAAGACAGATAGAAGCGGGTGAGTCCTTGTCGCGAACCTTGTCAAACGGCAGGAATCCGAAACTTTCCTCACCACCACCGATATACTTGTTCTTTCCTTCTGAGATACGAATCTCGTTGGCAATCCACTTAAAGCCGGTGTAGCAGTCGCGAAGCTCCACTCCGTTCTTCTTGGCAATCTCGGCAATAACCTCTGTGGTAACGATGGTCTTTACAAGGAACTCATTGCCTTTAAGCTGACCAAGCTTCTTCTTGTTGGCGATGATATACCAGCTGAACATCATACAGGTCTGGTTACCGTTGAGAATCTCCCACTCTCCCTTGTTGTTACGACATACTATGGCGAGGCGGTCAGCGTCTGGGTCAGACGCGATCACGAGGTCAGCGTTGAGCTTTGTTCCCAGCTTCATGCCAAGCGTCATTGCCTCGGCGTTCTCTGGGTTTGGTGATACCACTGTCGGGAAGTTGCCGTCGATGACCATCTGCTCAGGAACAACGTGTATGTTCTGGAAGCCCCATGAGCGTAATGCCTCAGGAATGATTACACGACCGGTACCGTGCATTGGTGAGTAAACGATGTTAAGGTCTTTCTGACGGAGGATGACATCCTGGTCAACCATTGCCTCCTTCACTGCCTGCAAGTAGTCCCAGTCCATCTCACCACCGATAATCTCGATGAGGTCTTTGTTGCCTTCAAACTTAACGTCGCTGATGGTAACCTTGTTCACCTCGTCAATGATACCTTTGTCGTGCGGTGCAAGAACCTGTGCACCGTCATCCCAGTATGCCTTATAGCCATTGTACTCCTTCGGGTTGTGGCTGGCGGTGACATTCACACCTGCCTGACAGCCCAGCTGACGAATGGCAAACGAGATTTCCGGTGTCGGGCGCAGACTCTCAAAGAGATACACCTTAATACCATTGGCGGAGAAGATGTCGGCAACACTCTCGGCAAACATACGTCCGTTGTTACGGCAGTCATGACCAACCACGACGCTCAGGTCGTTACGTCCCGGGAAAGCCTTCAGAATATAGTTGGCAAAGCCCTGTGTCGCCATACCTACTATATATTTGTTCATACGGTTCGTGCCGGCACCCATGATACCACGGAGACCACCCGTACCAAACTCAAGGTCGCGATAGAACGCGTCGATAAGCTCGGTCTTGTCATCATTGTCCAACATTGCCTGTACTGCCTTACGTGTCTCTTCATCAAAAGCAGGAGACAACCACTGCTTTGCCCTTTCCTCACACTGGGCGATAAGTGCTGCGTTATTTTCCATACTGAAAAATGTTTTTGTTTAGGTTATTAAATTATCAATTATATAATGCAAAGATAGGATTTTTCCACGAATATCCCAAATATATTATGGACTTCACTGGAGTTTTTTTTAAAAACATAACATTTTGGTTAATTTTGAATTCATTTTGTATAATTTCTTGCTGAAGCAAGCGTACTAAAGAAACGATTTCCACACGAAGTGTGCCGATATATAAAAGCTCGCAAAGCGAGCAAATCCACCCGAGCAGTAAGTGGTAATAATGAAATTGTCTCCCGATGTCACATCGCCTAAAAAATTAAATAATGAAATTGTCTCCCGATGTCACATCGGGAGACAACAACAACACAAACACAAAATACTCTCTCCATGAGACAGGAGCGAGTTATGCCATGCCTGAATGCTCCGGCAATACTTATCACATTATTCCATCCTCGCGGAGCTTCAGCTGCCACTTCCAAGCAGAGGCAAGCACATCCTCAAGAGGAGTGTCAGCCTTCCACCCCAAGACCTTGTTGGCATGGTCCACATTGCCCCATACCTTCTCAATGTCACCCTCACGACGGGGAGCATAGGTCCAGTTCACCTTCACACCGGTAGCTTTCTCAAAGCCCTCTACGACCTCAAGTGTCGACACACCCTTGCCCGTACCGATATTGAAATATTCTATTGGCTCGGTATCCTTGTCAAGCACACGCGCCATGGCTGCCACATGAGCCTTGGCGAGGTCTACCACATAAATATAATCGCGAATACACGTACCGTCAGGTGTGTTGTAGTCATTACCAAAGATCTTCAGTTGCTGGCGCACGCCGATAGCCGTCTGCGTCACAAAGGGAATGAGGTTCATCGGCACACCGTTAGGCAGCTCACCGATAAGTGCCGTAGGATGTGCGCCGATAGGATTGAAGTAGCGCAGGATAATCGACTTTATCGGTGCTCCGCTATGGATATAGTCCTGTATTATCTCTTCGTTTATCTGCTTAGTGTTACCGTATGGCGACAATGCCTTCTGGATAGGAGCGCTCTCTGTCACCGGCAGGTTCTCCTTGCTCGGCTGTCCATATACCGTACAGCTTGATGAGAAGATTATTCCCTTGACATCATACTTCGGCATCAGCTCCAAGAGGTTGATGAGAGAAGTGATGTTGTTACGATAGTACAGCAATGGCTTCTCCACACTCTCCCCTACTGCCTTTGACGCGGCGAAATGGATGATGCCCTCTATCTTTGGGTATTTCTTAAACACTTCTTCCGTTGCCGCAAGGTCGCGGAGGTCTACTTGCTCAAATGCCGGACGAATGCCCGTAATCTTCTCTATGCCGTCAAGCACCTCAATCTTGGAGTTCGACAGGTTATCAACTATGACGACCTCATACCCTGCCTGTTGAAGCTCAACGGTGGTGTGTGAGCCTATGAAGCCCGTGCCACCTGTCACTAATATTGTCTGTCTCATATTTTTTTATTATACTTTCGTTTGCGACTACAAAGATAATGTATTTTGGAGATAACACAAAATTTTTGAATTCATTTTGAATAATTTCCAGCCGTAAGGCTGCCGAAAAGGAACAACAAAACAAAGAAGTCAGCCTTTTGAGCTGACTTCTTGAGTGTGTCTTATTCGTTTGTTCTTACTCATCCCAGACGCTTGAGTTACTTGGGATGTCGTCACCCCATACACCTTTGGCTGCGGCATCACTACCGTCACCCTCGCCGCCATCGCTTGGGATGGTGACGTCACCGCCACCCGACATTGAAGCCAGAAGCTCCTCATCCATCTCTGCTGCCTTGATGGCAGGTACAATATAAAGTTTCTTTTCCATAATCTTTCTCAATATTATTTCAACAAACTTGAGCCTCGCCCGGATTCGTTCACGTTCGGAAGAACCCGGACAAGCTCTGTTCTTCTCTTACTTAATCACGAATTTCTTACCGTTCTGGATTACCACACCCTTGTAGCTCTTACCTACACGCTGACCAGCGAGGTTGTAAAGAGGAGCGTTAGCGTCGAGAACAGGTACGCCGTCGATAGCGTTGATTGCTGTTACATCGTCACCGAAGGAGATGAAGAACTCCTCTGGGGCGCGACCGCCGCCACCGCTACCGCTACTGATTGCTGATGTAGAACGCATGTATGCGCGCAGACCCTTGATTGTTCCATTGGTAGCCAGCTTCTTCACCGTACCACTTGTAGTGAAGTAATATACAGCTGTTGGAGTACCGGCAGTACCTTTGTAGATATAGGAGTCAAGAGTTCCGTCGAATGAGTAGTTATCACCCATAACAGAAGGAGTGATTATCGTAGGCTCTTCAACAATCGTTGCGCCCTCTACCGTGAAGCCGTTGACGGTTGCTGCCGGCTTAACGAGGTATGCCTTATGTGCAGCCATCTCAGTTACATTTTGGAAGTTGAATGTGGTTCCGTTGCTTGCCGTACCTGTGAATGTTGCCACCTGAGCACCATCGCCAAAGGCTGCAGTAATCTGCTCTGCGCTCATTGCAAATGGCAAGTACAGAGTGTTGTAGTAGTCAGCAGAAATCTTGCGGGAAACAAAGACATTAGCGGTCTGACCTGCGTTAGCAGAAACCTTAGTAGCGTTGCCACCAGTCTCATCAAATGTAATGGTCTCATCAGCCAGCGGAGTGAAGATAACCTTATATACGCGAAGGAAACTCTGACCAACTACGTCACCATCACGCTCCTGTGGGTTTGTTGCATCAGGAATGTAGCCAATAATGGTTACGTCGCCTGCAGGTACGAGGATAGCCTCAGATGTCTTGTCATTAGCAGAACCCGATGCAGAGCCTTCTGAAGACAGTACGTCGTTCACCTTGACATGGCGATACGGGCGAGAGCCACCAGTGTTAGAGAATACAACCTGAACAGTTCCAGGAACAGAAGTCTTGAACTTCAGAGCTTTAACCTGACCATAGCTGGTATCAAGACGGTCACCATTGAAAATCAAAGACTCTGCATCGAAGTCAGGAACGACATTGTAACCTTTAATGTTGGCAATCAGCACATCAGTACGATACTGAGGGTCATCTGAAGCAAATTCAATCTTAGAGCTTAAGCCTGTCTTGCTGAAGTCCCATGTAGTAGCTGCGCTGACGGTCTTCTGTACATAGTCTACAACTTGTGCATGATAGGTAATAGTTACATCCTTGGAGGTTGTTCCGTCAGAGATGGTCAGAGTTGTTGTGCCGTTAGCATTAGCTGTAGCAGTGTAGCTCAGCGTTGCCGTTGTCGTGATGGCACCATCTGTAATAGCATCAGAAGCAAGTGATACGCTCAGACCTTCTACAGTAGGATTCAAAGTAGCCGTCAGCGTTGTACCAGTTAGGTTAGCACCTGTCACGTCAATCGTCTGTGTTGCCGCAACACCGCTCTCCGTAGCAGTGATAGAAACATTAGAAGCTGTGATAACTGGGTCGGTAGAAGGTACGGATTCCTCTATGACCGTAATTTGGAAGAGACCACTTTCACTGTATGAGCCACGGGTAACCTTATGCTCTCCTGCAGCAACATTAGAAATGGTATAAACGCGGCATCCGGTTCCTGCGACTGCTTCAGAGGACGGATGTCCTGTACCATCAAATGTAATACCTGTATCAGACCACGTAGATTGTACTATTATTACTGTAGCAGTAGCAGTCGTTGTAAAGTCTATTTCGGTTGAGTTTTCCATCTTTAGACCGCTGGTGAATGTTGTACCATCGTATGTCGCACCATTAAATTTGGTATTGAAGTTATGTTTACCAACATTCGTGAAGTAATCCGTGTCTCCTTCATCTTTTCCATTAAATGTAATCGTATACTCATCACCTGTAGGAGTTGTCTGCTCTTCATTGACGGTAATAGTAGTTTCATACTCCGTCGTTGTTGCCTTGTAGTTCTCTTCGTTAACAACAGTAATAGTAGCCTTTACAACAGAAGTACCTGCAGTTTCTGTGTCAATAGCGGTAATTCCGTTAGTTGCATCAACAGTAACATTGCTACCAGAAACGAGAGAATAAGCTACAGAGTAGTCTGTACCAGCAGTAGCTGTAGCTGGAGTTACAGAGAATGTAGGAATGGTTGCCGTAGCACCATACTCAAAGGTAGGAGCATCATCACTCCATTCACCAACGAGGTTAGTCTTGCCATCGGCAGACTTCAGCCAAACTTTGACACCATAAATCTTTATTGTCTGACCAGAGCCAAGTTGAGCTGAAGAGCCTGTATATACTGGGTCTGTAGAACTAATTTGTTTAGTAGATCGATAAATACGCAAACATTTCATGTCATACCCACTAAAATCATACTCAAACCATTGAGCTGCAGCATATGAATTCGCAGTCACTGTTACTGTATCCAAAATACTATAAGTATCAGCTGTGTTGGATGTAGCAGTCTCTTCCCATCCAAAGACAGGTGCTTGAATGGATTTATTAGAACCGTTTCCTGAAATTAAGAAACTAACCTTTTCAATGGCTGCACCAGAAGAAAGAACCTCAAAATAATTTGAGTCATAACTGCTTGCTGTATTTCCAATCTGAACTGCTCCAGAACTATAAGATGCAGAAGAGGACAAAGTAATACCACTTGCAGCATCTGTACCTAAAAAAGTAGATGTTGTCAGGGCAGTAGCTCCTACTGAAAAATCAGGATCCTGCGCCCATGCTCCCGTAGTCACAGCCACGAGCAACATAAATAAAGTAAATAATTTTTGTTTCATAAACGTTTATTTTAAATTATTGTTAAGTATTTGTTTCTTTGTTTTGTAATTCTTTGATTTGTCTTAAGACATGCAGCCCTCATTTGCGACTACAAAATTATATATATAATTGTCGCAAAGGTAATAAAACAATTTGATACCTGCAAGGTTTTTTGGAAAAAATCAAAAAAATCTGCCAAAAAGGCTTGCTCGGACGGGTGGTTTGCTTCGCAAAGAATAGTTTTTTAGCACGCTAAAGCGTGGCAACCGAGTTTACTCGCTTTGCTCGCAAAGTAATCGTTTCTTTTGTACGCTTTCACAAAGCGACAGCGACTGAAAGAAATTATACAAAATGAATTCAAAATTAACCAGAATAATATATTTAACAAAAACTCCTGTGGAATTTTTGTTTTAATTTTGTACAATTTCTTTGCGAGCAAAGCGAGTAAACTCGATTACCAGCCGTAAGGCTGCCGATATAATTTTGCGAGCAAATTTGATTACCACACAAAGTGTGCCGAAAAGTACTCGACTGGGCGGATTGCAAATACGATTTTAGTAGATGACACATGTAGAGACAGTAGATGACACATCTAAAGGCAGTAGATGTCACATGAAGAGATGAAAGATGAAAGATGAAAGGTTACAAAGAATCTCAGTTTTCAGCTCAATATCGATGCTACTCCAAAACGAGACACAATACACCATGCTACACATTAGGTTAAAGCATTAGCAAAAACATAAGTTTTCACCGAAATATTTGTTTTTCTCAATTAAGATGTCTATCTTTGCAGTCAAACATTTAGAGTCATATAATCAATATAATATGTCAGTAGAAACTATGAATGCTGCGCAAATGATGATACTTGAGTCATTTGCCGGAGCACAGGATGAAAAGGAACTAAACGCATTAATGGACTTATTGCGCAAAGTGTATCAGACAATATTATATCATATTTGCCGCCATTACATCACAGGAGCTGTAACTGTTGGAAGAGATTATCTGTCCAGTCCTCACCATTTGTGGGACAGATGGTATAGAATCCCATTTGACTGGCTGCCGCCACATTGCGCGGTCCGTCATCAACGAAGAGACAGTTCTCCGGCAGCACCTGCTCCGTCTGTAGCACATGTCCGAAGAAACGTCGGTCCGGCTTCATACACCCCACCTTGTAGCTGCAATACATCGCATCGAGATAGTCGGCAAGCGAGTGTCCCTCACCGTCAAACTCAGGGCTGTCGACCCAGCTCATCATATACGGATTAGTGTTTGACAACAAGACCATACGATACCCCATGTCACGCAAGCGCCGCAACGCAAGGAGGTTACGCCGTGGCACCTCCTTACAATATCCCAGCCACCCGTAGCGGCACTCGTCGAAAGACAGCTCCCTGCCGATGATTGCGCTCAGCTCCCTGCGGAACTCCTCCGCCGTGACCTGTCCCGACTCAAGCTCTCCGAAGATTCCCTTTTGCGTATAAGGATCAAGCCATTGTCTGGCATCTTTGAGACCCAGTTCCTCAAAACGCCTTACCGCCTGTTCCTGGTCCAAGGTTATTATCACTCCCCCCAAGTCGAAAATTATAGTCTTTATCATGATGTTTGGAATAAATCAAGTTTTTTCTTTCTTGCCTCCTCTAAAGAGAGGATTTGTCTCTGCTGACTGGCATACTCCTCCCGCAGTCGCTCGTATAGCCCATCCAGTTCCTCTTTGAAGTCCCTGCGTTGCTCATCGCTGACAAGCCTCTGCGCTATCCTCGGGTTCTGTGCCGCATCTTTCACCCACACCACAGGACCCTGGTATTCCGGCGCAATCTTCAGAGCCACATGCATCTGGCTTGTCGTGGCTCCTCCTACCATGATGGGAATGGACAGTCCCGCCTGCGCCATCTCCTTAGCCACGCCGACCATCTCGGTGAGGCTCGGCGTGATAAGTCCCGACAAGCCTACCATGTCGACATCCTCTTCGATGGCCTTTCGCACTATCAGCTCCGGCGGCACCATCACCCCGAGGTCTATGACCTCGTAGTTGTTGCACGCCATCACCACCGCGACGATGTTCTTTCCGATGTCGTGAACGTCACCCTTGACCGTCGCCAGCAGCACCTTGCCCATCTTTGCCGAGCCCTCCTTACGCTCAGCCTCTATCGCCGGCTGCAATATGCTGACAGCCTGTTTCATGGTACGCGCGGTCTTCACCACTTGCGGCAGAAACATCTTACCTTCACCGAACAGCGTCCCGACCTCATTCATGCCAGCCATGAGAGGACCCTCGATCACATCAACAGCATTCGGATAGCGCTCAAGAGCCTCCTTTATGTCGGTATCCAAATAGTCGGTGATACCTTTCCGCAACGCATACTTCAGCCGGCTCTCCACATCCTCCTGTCGCCATGCTTCCTTGTCAGAAGAGACTTTCCGCTGACCGTCAGCGCCTTGCATCGCCTTCCGTTGTTCCTCCTCTTCCTTGATACGTGCCGCAAGCTCCGTGAGCCGCTCTGCCGCCCCTGCCTTTCTGTTCAGCACCACGTCCTCGATAATCTCCAGCTGGTCTTGCGGTATATCCTCGTAGGTGACCTTTGTGGCAGGGTTTACTATTCCGAAATCCATTCCGTCGCGGATGGCGTGATACAAGAACACCGCATGCATAGCCTCACGAATGTAGTTGTTGCCACGGAAGGAGAACGACAAGTTGCTTACTCCGCCGCTGACATGTGCGCCGGGCAGGTTCTCCCTTATCCATCGTGTGGCGCGGATGAAGTCGAGCGCATAGTTGTCGTGCTCCTCCATACCCGTAGCTATCGCCAGGATGTTCGGGTCGAATATTATGTCTTGCGGGAACATTCCCACTTTGTCAACCAACAGGCGGTAAGCCCGCTCAGCTATCGTTATACGCCGCTCGTAGGTCGTCGCCTGTCCTTCCTCATCGAAGCACATCACCACCACGGCAGCTCCGTAGCGCATGATGTCACGGGCATGGCTGAGGAACACCTCCTCACCCTCCTTGAGAGAAATGGAGTTAACGATACTTTTCCCCTGCACACACTTCAGGGCTGCGACGATGACGCTCCAGTCGGAAGAGTCGATCATCACTGGCACACGTGCTATGTCAGGCTCCGCCGCTATGGTGTTGAGGAAGGTAACCATCTCCTCCCTTGCGTCGAGCAGTCCATCATCCATGTTGACGTCAATGACCATCGCCCCGTCGTCAACCTGCTTACGGGCTATCGCCGTAGCCTCCTCATAGCTCTTTTCCTTTATCAGCCTCAGGAACTTACGTGAGCCCGCCACATTGCAACGCTCTCCGACATTAGTAAAAGAAGGCTGACTGTCGTCTTTTGACGGTCGTATAACCAGACTGTCCAAGCCGCTCAGCATCAAGGCATCAGACCGTTCAGGCTTCATTCGCGGCTCCCGTCCGTCAACAAGGCGTGGAAACTCCGCAATGAAAGCATCGGTGGTGCCGCAGCATCCTCCGATGATGTTCACCAGTCCCTCCTCGATGAACATTTCCATTTGTGAAGCCATCTCATCAGGAGTCTGGTTGTATTGCCCCAGCTCATTTGGAAGACCGGCATTAGGATAGACGCTGATATAATATGGCGCTTGCGCCGCAAGCTCTTTCAGGAACGGCTTTAGCTGTGCCGCGCCGAACGAGCAGTTCAGTCCCACAGAGAACACTGGATAGGTAGAGACACTCGCCAGGAACGCCGTGAGCGTCTGTCCGCTAAGCGTACGTCCCGCCATGTCGCTCACGGTGACGCTAAGCATCACCGGAAGCTCCACTCCCCTGCCCTTGCACTGGGTAACCACGGCGTCGATTGCCGCCTTTGCGTTCAGCGTGTCGAAGATTGTCTCTATAAGGAAAGCGTCGACACCTCCGTCAAGCAATCCTCTCACCTGCTCGGAATAGGCATCGAAAAGCTCATCGTAGGTTATGTCTCTCACCGAAGGCTGGTTGACATCTGGTGAGAGTGAGCAGGTCTTGTTTGTCGGTCCTATGCTTCCAGCCACGAACCTTGTCTTGTCATCAGAAGAGTACTCGTCGGCGACGCGGCGCGCTATGCGCGCACCCTGCAATGCCATCTCATAACTATATTCCTGAAGATGGTAGTCGGCTTGCGACACCCTTTGCGACGAGAAGGTATTGGTCTCTATGATATCAGCTCCCGCCTCAAGATATTTGCGGTGGATATCCTCGATAACATCCGGACGAGTGATATTCAGGACATCATTGTTTCCTTTCATCTGACCGTCGAAGTCACTGAACCGTGCCCCACGGAAATCCGTCTCGTCCAAGCCATATCGCTGAATCATCGTTCCCATGGCTCCGTCGAGAATAAGAATGCGCTCTTTAATGATATCCTGAAGTCTCATATTTCTCTTTTTCTTAACACGAATGTCACTAATCTGTGACTATTGTGTATTATGCTTTCTAATAATGTTTCAAAGCCCTGTCCATCTCACGGCGGTCCTCCTTAGCCTTGAGAGTCTGCCGTTTGTCATACTCCTTCTTTCCACGGCACAAGGCAATGTCAACCTTCGCCCTTCCGTTCTCATCGATGAATATCAATGTGGGGACGATGGTATATCCTGGTTGCTTGTCCGCGTCTGAGAGTTTCCTTATCTCACGCTTTGTCAGTAGCAGCTTACGGTCTCTCTTCGCCTCATGGTTGGAATATGACCCATAGAAATACGGGGATATGTTCATACCTTTGACCCATATCTCACCGTTTACTATATAACAATAGGTATCAACCAACGATGCCTTGCCGGCACGTATGGACTTTATCTCCGTACCGGTAAGTACTATTCCCGCCGTAAATTCCTCCACGAAGAAATAGTCAAAGGCGGCTTTCTTGTTTTTTATCTGTATCGGGCTCTTCTTACGTAGCTCTTGTTGTTCCTTATTCATCTGTAATGGTTACGAATTGTTCAATATGCTCGTCTACATATTCGGCTACCTGGGCTGTCCAAAGCTCTTCCATCTCGACAAACTCATCATCAAAGTCATCAAACTCGGGCATCTGCTCAAAGAGTGCCATGAACTCATCATCGGTATAGTCACGCTCAATAACCTCATGATATTTCTCGTACAGGCGACGGGCACGTTTTACATGTGTATAGACATCATTCAGTCCCCATTCACGCATGGCAATGGCAAACGGGTTATGGAAGATAAACGCACCGTAGCCGTTGTGTATCAGTTGCACGTATCCCCCATCCATCACCTCCTCGTGAAGGATGCTCCATGCCAGCAAGGTAATCTGGTCGGAGGTCAGCATCGCCATCGTCTCAGCGGTGAGGTCACCGCCGACAGCATCGTACGTTGCCTGCACTATCGCACCTATGAACGCATCCATGCCCTCGGTCGCCGCCTTCTGTAATATGGAATCTTTTATCTTTACCTCAGTCATTGTCTAAAGACGTTTTCGTTCTATGAAGTGCAAATGTATGAAAAAAGAATTGAATGTTGTCCCTTTTTTCCCTAAAAATAGCTAATTTTAATAATTTTGGGAATTGATTGATGAATTTTAGAGTCGTAAATGAATAAAAATATATAATTTTGCGAGCGCAAAAAGCAAGAATTCATTAAAAAACAAGAATTCACTTATGAAGAGACAAATTTTGATATGGACACTCTTTGGACTTGTCTTGCCGTCTTTAGCACAGAAGCCTATGACATTGCAACAATGCAGGCAGCTGGCTTTGGACAACAACAAGCAACTGAAGGTTTCCAAGCTCAACATCTCTATCGCAAAGGATAACAGAAATGTAGCCAAGACAAAGTTCCTACCCCGCGTGGATGGTCTGGGAGGCTATGAGCATTTCAGCAAGGAGATATCATTGCTCAGCGATGAGAAAAGAGCGTCATTCAGTACAATGGGCACAACCCTGTCGGGTAGCATAGGACAGAACCTCTCCAAAACCATCACGGAGATGGTTCAGCAAGGTGCCATCTCCATGGAATCGGCACAGAAGCTGGGTGTCCTGATGGAAAAGGTGTCACCGGGTCTGGCTCAGACTGGCAACGCCATCGGAGAGAGTATTAACGAGGCTTTCAATACCGACACGAGAAACGTATGGTCGGCTGGGATTCTTGTCACTCAGCCGCTGTACATGGGTGGAGCCATCACCGCCGCCAACGAGATGGCGCGTATAGGTGAGGAGATGGCTCACAACCAGGTGGAGAGCGCCACTCAGAAGACACTATATGCCATCGACAATGCCTATTGGCTGACAGTGTCATTGCGAAACAAGCACCGTCTGGCGCTGAAGTATCTGTCTTTTGTTAAGAAGCTTGATGAGGATGTACAGAAATGTATCCGTGAAGGTGTGGCGACAAAAGCCGACGGCTTGAAGGTGGACGTGGCGGTAAACACTGCAGAGATGAATGTCACAAAGGTTGAGGACGGACTTGTCCTTTCCAAAATGTTGCTGTGCCAGCTTTGCGGTCTTCCATTAGACAGTGACATCACACTCGCCGATGAGGAGAAAGAGGAGATTGTGACGCCCGACGAGGACCTCTCGCAAGAGAATGCCACGACATACGAGAACAGGTCGGAGATTCGTTTGCTGCAAAACGCTATTGACTTGACCAAACAAACGACTAAGCTCATAAAAGCTGAGTATATGCCTCATGTGGCATTGACTGGCGGAGTGACGTTTGTAAACCCAAGCATCTTCAACGGCTTTGAGAAGAAATTCACAGGAATATGGAACATTGGCGTGATATTACAGGTTCCGATATGGAACTGGCACGAGAGCCGGTATAAGCTCAACGCATCAAGGACCGCCACCGAGGTGGCGCAGTTAGAGCTTGCGGATGTCCGTGAGAAAATCTCTCTTCAGGTGGAACAGAGCAGGTTCAAGGTCAAGGAGGCAAGAAAACAATTAGAGATGGCTCAGAAGAACCTTGCCAGTGCCGACGAGAATCTTCGTTGTGCCAATGTGGGATATAAAGAGGGAGTGATGACGGTTACCGATGTCATGGGGGCTCAAACCGCCTGGCAACAGGCTCAGTCGCAAAAGCAGGATGCCGAGATTGGCTTGCGCCTGGCACTCTTGTCTTTACAAAAAGCGTTAGGCATCTTATCCCAGGAGTAGACTATCCGCAAATCATGTATTAACAATATCAATAACCCATAAACAATATAGATTATGTCAGCAAAGAAACAACATAACAGCATCTTGCTTGCCATAGCCGGATTCATAATAGTAATCCTCGCAGTAGCCCTAATCGGCTATTACACGCTTGACCGCACTCCTGAGACTATTCAGGGAGAGCTGGAGGTAAGTGAGTACAGAGTATCGTGCAAGCTTCCAGGACGTGTGGTGGAGATTTTTGTAAAAGAGGGAGACTACGTTCACAAAGGCGACACCCTCGCAATCATTGAGATTCCAGAGGTGACGGCACAGCAGAAAGCAGCCGAGGCTACCGAAGGGGTCGCCGACGCTATCAGTGACCTTACCAACGCCGGAATGAGAAAGGAAAGTATTGAAGGTGCATACCAGCTCTATCAACAGGCTCTGTCAGCTAACGAGCTGGCAAAAGAGACATACGGACGTATGCAACGCTTGTACGACGAGGGGGTAAGCAGTGCACAGAAGAGAGACGAGGCACTGGCAGCCTACAAGGTTACAGAGGCACAGGTGGTGGCAGCCAAAGCTCAGTATGAGATGGCAAAGAGCGGAGCCAGGGAACAGGAAAAGCGCGCCGCGCAAAAGCAGGCTCAGGCAGCCAAGGGTGCCGTTGACGTTGTCAAGTCCTTACTGAAAGAGACCGTACAGGTGGCTACCGCCGAGGGTGAGGTGTCAACCATCTATCCGAAGCAAGGCGAGCTTATCGGTTTAGGCTCTCCTATCATGAGCATCTCCATGACAAAAGACATGTGGGGTTCTTTCAACATCCGGGAAGACCAGCTCAACGGCATTAAGGTTGGAGACAAGATCAAGGCTTTCGTCCCGGCATTCAACAAAGATATTGAGCTGACAATATACTCTATCAAGGATGAGGGCTCATACGCTGTATGGAAAGCGACAAAGACAACCGGACAGTATGACCTCAAGACTTTTGAGGTAAAGGCTCGCCCCGACAAAGTCATTGAGGGTCTTCGCCCTGGTATGTCGCTGATTCTCAAGGAATAAGATGAACGTAATAAGAAGAATACTAAAGATAGCCCAACGGGAATGCGGTATATTGGTCCATCATCCAATATACCTTTTCTGCATGGTTATCTTTCCAATCGTAGTAACGTTCTTCTTCACCTCACTGATGAGTGAGGGACTGCCTACAAACCTTCCGTGCGGTGTCGTCGACTTGGACAGGACTACGACAACACGTGGCATGATACGTAAGCTCGATGCCTTCCAGACAACAAAAATCGTAGGACACTACCCGAACGTCAACGAGGCAAGAAAAGCCATACAGCAAGGAGAGATATACGCTTTCCTATACATTCCGGAGGGTACGACAGCCGACCTTCTGGCTTCCCGCCAGCCAAAGATCTCATTCTATTATAGCAATGTCACGTTAGTGGCAGGAAGCTTATTGTTCCGCGACCTGAAAACCATAAGCACCTTAGGCTCGGCGGCGGTAGGCTCAGCCAAGCTTTCGGCATTAGGCAAGACGGAAAGAGAGATAAAAGAGTTTCTCCAGCCTATAGCAATAGACCTGCACACGATAAATAACCCGTGGACAAACTACAATGTGTACCTCAGCACGTTCCTGGTACCCGGTATACTGATGTTGTTCATATTTCTTATAACGGTCTATTCGATAGGTACGGAACTGAAGTTCGGCACCTCAAGAAGGTGGATGCTAATGGCAGGCGGAAACGTGTATGTGGCGTTAATAGGCAAGCTGCTTCCACAATTCATCGTTTTCATCAGTATCTTCCTTGGATATATGTGGTATATCTTCGGACATCTGGCGTTCCCACACCCTGGAGGAGCGGGAATGATAATAATGCTTTCCGTGCTCTCTGTGCTGGCGTGTGAGGGCTTCGGCGTCTTTATCTTCGGACTAATGCCGTCGTTGCGTATGTCCATGAGCGTATGCTCACTATGGGCAGTGCTTAGCTTCTCAACGGCGGGAGCCACCTTTCCGGTCTTCGCCATGGACGGCATGATAGAGGCTTTGTCGTGGCTGTTCCCGTTAAGACACTATTACATGATTTACCAGATATGCATTTTTAATGGATTCCCATTAATAAACGCATGGATCAATGTTGTCATCTTACTGGCATTCGCCATGTTGCCATTGCTGTCGGCATGGAACATACGCAAGGCGATGCTGGTATATGTATACATTCCATAAACACCTCCTCTTCAACAGCTTGTGATATGAGACAGAATATATGGCAAAGAATAAATGAAGGCTTCCACGATATGATTTATATATGGTGGATGGAGATGAAGAACATCATCAAGGATGAGGGTGTGCTCATCTTCTTTATCCTCGTGCCATTGCTCTACCCCCTACTCTACTCATGGATATACAACAATGAGGTTGTACGTAACGTACCTGTCGCCATTGTCGACAAGTCACACTCCGCCTCCTCACGGGAGTTCATAAGGAAGGTTGACGCCTCACCCGACGTTAAGGTGGCTTATTATTGCAACAGCCTTAACGAGGCACAGAATCTCATAGGGCAACAGAAGGTTAAGGGTGTGATGTATTTCCCTTCCGACTTCGAGACACTTATCGGAAGAGGTGAACAGGCACATGTAAGCGTGTATTGCGACATGTCGCTGATGTTGACTTATAAAGCCATATACCAGACCGCCACCGCCGTATCAATGGATATGGGTAGGAGAATCCAAATATCAAAGTCAAACTCCTTTACCAGCAGGGACGAGGAGATAAGCACGCAACCGCTCGCCTTCGAGGAGGTGGAGATATTCAACTCCACCGGTGGTTACGGTAATGCTATCATCCCGTCTGTGTTATTGCTTATCCTTCAACAGACATTGCTGTTGGGTATAGGTCTCTCTGCCGGTACCGCAAGGGAGAATAACCGTTTCAACAACCTTATCCCGGCAAGCAGCCACTTCGACGGTGTCTTCCGTGTCATCTTAGGTAAGGCTATGTGCTACCTTATGATATATGCCGTTATGGGAGCGTATATCACTTTATGCGTACCACGCTTCTTCGGTTTCACATCAATGATCAGTGGCACAGACCTTATTGGTTTGATGACTCCGTTCATACTATCATGTATCTTCTTTGGTATGATGCTCTCATGTCTGGTAAGATACAGGGAGAACGTAATGCTGCTGGTGGTATTCACGTCCATCCCGTTATTGTTCCTTACCGGCATAAGCTGGCCTCAGAGTAATATTCCCGGATACTGGCAAGGTTTCTCATGGCTCTTCCCCTCCACATTCGGAGTAAAAGGATTCCTGCGTCTCAGCTCCATGGGTGCCACCCTGCATGATATCACTACGGAGTATCGCGCTCTATGGATACAAGTCGGTGTCTATTTCATTGCGACCTATATGGTATATAATTACCAGGTATACAAGACACGTAAGACCCTGAGGGATCATGTGAACATGATGCTGGAGAAGATCAAGAGAGAAAGAGCCAAAAAGGGTTAGCGCCCGGCTTTTGTCTTAAGAGTCAGAACTCTCTTAGTTGCCTTGGTAACCCTAAAACGGTTGTCTGGTCTTCTTCCTACAAGCCATATTATCTCGCCAGTGGCTTGTGTCACACACCATTGGTCGCGCTTTTCAAACGAAGACAGTTTAAGATCCGTAAGGAAATCACTCACCAGCTTACTGCCTGTCATACCAAATGGCACAAACCTGTCGCCACGCTCTATAAGGCGAAGGGTAAGTGGGAAGGTCACCTTTGATGAGTCAAGGACTGCTGTCGAAGGTTGTTTGTCAATGACGAAAGAATCGTCAATCTCACCGGTCTCAACGATAAGTTTTTGAGAATCACCGAAAATATATGTTCCTGTCTCAGGAATACGCAACACGCGAGGACGTTGCCTGACAGGACTTATAAACATCCTGCCACGGTCATAAAGCAACTCATGGGTAGGCGATTGCCATATCTTACCTGTAAGAGTGCGGTCATCATCCTTTGAGATCCTATGGAAGAGCTGTTCTATCTGTGCTGGTTGGAATCCGTGAGGCTTAAGAAGAGTGTACAACATCAACTCTGGCGAAGGGAATTGAAAGAGTTTGCCAATATCAATAACATTGTCTCTCATTATCTCTTTTTCCGCTTTCCGGAGAGAATAATCAACCAACCTCATGCTTTCAGAAACCCTATAAGCAGTTTTTGTAATACTCTCATTTACAGAAGGATTAATACTCTCAAGGAGCGGTATTACATTAAGCCTTATCTTGTTCCTAAGCACATCGTCCTTGAGGTTGCTGCTATCAGTGACAAAAGGTTGATTCCGTTCCTTTAAGAAATGTATTATCTCATCGTGAGAGACACAAAGCAAAGGGCGTACAATATGTTCGTTCCTCGGAGCTATACCGCTCAACCCTCTCAGTCCCGTACCACGAATAAGATTCATCAATACCGTCTCAACGGAGTCGTCACGATGGTGTCCGACGCAAATATCATCAGCACCGATGTCATTACGTAACCGCTCAAAATAGGAATAGCGCAACTCACGAGCCGCCATCTCTATACTCACATGGTGAAGAGTGGCATAAGCGATGGTATCAAAATGAACGAGATGAAAGGAAACTCCCATTTCATCGCATAGCTGCTTACAAAACCGTTCGTCTCGCTCTGACTCTTTTCCCCGAAGATTGAAATTACAATGAACAGCCTCAACATTATATCCCATCTCATGCAACACGGTGAGAAGACATACGCTATCGGAGCCGCCGGAAAGAGCGACAAGATAAAGACCCTTCTTGCTCAACAACTGATGTTGCCCGATGAAATCAGATATTCTTTGAATCATAAGTGTGTTTATTACAAACAGACTTTTTACTCCACATACAACACCAATCCCTTAAGATACTCTCCCTCTGGGTGATAGATATTCACGGGATGATCTGCCGGCTGATGCAACTGATGCAGGATGCGCACATTACGCTTTGCCTGAGCCGCAGCAGTGAAGACGGCCTGTCTGAACAAATCTTTGGTTATGGCTTGACTGCAACTGAATGTAAAGACTATACCACCTTTCCTGACACGCTCGAATCCCTTGACGTTCAGACGGATATATCCACGCAAGGCATTCTTTATAGCGGAACGATGCTTGGCAAAAGCGGGAGGATCAAGTATTATAAGGTCATAGCTCTGGTCGTGCTGATCCAAATACTTGAACGCGTCATCACAGAACGCGTCATGGCGGCTATCGCCAGGAAAGTTCAACGCGACATTACGATTAGTCAACTCAACAGCCTTAGCACTGCTATCTACAGAATGTACAAGTCGGGCACCACCTCGCATAGCATAAACCGAGAATCCACCGGTATAACAGAACATATTCAGCACACTCCTGCCTTTTGAATACTGCTCGAGAAGGGTACGGTTCTCACGCTGGTCAATGAAGAATCCTGTCTTCTGACCTTTCAGCCAATCGATATAAAACCTCAATCCGTTCTCAACAGAGATTTCATCACCACTACCACCAAACAAGAAACCGTCCTCTTGCCCGAGGTTAGCCTTATATGGAAGGGTCGTCTCACTCTTATAATATATCTGGCTGATACGATTGTCCATCACCTTTCGCAAGGCTTGAGCTATCTCCATGCGTTGGACATGCATACCGACGCTATGAGCCTGCATAACCGCCGTCTTCCCATAACAGTCTATCACCAGACCCGGAAGGTTGTCACCCTCACCATGAACAAGACGGTATGTCTGGTTGCGCTCATTCGCCACGCCTATAGCCTCTCTCATCGTCAGGGAAGCCTGTAATGACCTCTCCCAGAACGATGAGTCTATAGCCTCATCCCTGAAGGACAATACACGTACAGCGATTGAACCGACCTGATAGTGCCCGACGGCAAGGAATGAGCCATCGCCCGCCATAACACGTACAATATCACCTTCATTAATACCGGCATCCATCCTACCGATGGCACCGGAGAAAATCCACGGATGGAAGCGTAGCAGACTGTCTTCCTTCCCTTTCTTCAAATAAATATTCCTATATTCTGTCATTCTTTTATCGTTGATGCTGTGTTATTTGTCTCCTCTGTTACTGTCTCTAAGACAAAATCGTCTGTTAAACGCAGCCTTTTTAGCTCCTCATATATCATTACACATGCCCATGCATCTGTCGCGGCATATAACTTCTGTCTATCCGTAAGCACAGCCTGTTCCCAGTTGGACAGCTGCTCTCGCTTTACGATATGCCCGCCGAGGATATTCGCATATAGCTTTTGCAGACTCCTGTCTTCTATCCCGAAGTCACCTACGACTTGTTGCAGGTCAATGAAACTACCCGACGTGAAAGCACGCCGGTGTCGCAACATCAGCATGTCGTCATTCAGCGACAAGCCGATCTTGAGAATAGACTTGTCTTCCAAAAGCCTGACGATGGAATCGGTGATTCCTATGATATTCAGTCGAAAAAGAAAACAAATGTCTTTCGCGGCTACCTGCAACAATGCCACCTGATGGTAGCTGCCTTTCCTAAACGACGGTCTTGTCTCTGTATCTATTCCAAGTATATCTTTTGTCATCAAATAGTCCACTGCCCTGTTTGCCTCTGACTCCGACAAAACCACGACAATACGACCAGGAAAACTGACTCTCGGGAGCGTTGGGATTTGTTTTTTATCGAATTTATTATAAAGTATTTTTACCATATTCTATCAATCTGTATGCAAAAATAGGAAAAAAGTTGGAAAAAGCTGCGTGATTCTGACTCTTTTTTGCTACTTTTGCACATTATTTTTAAAGAAACGACAATGGCAAAGAAAAAATCTGTGCGCAAATCTAAAAGTTTTAGTGAAGCAATCGGTATAAATTATATTATCAACGACAAGACTAATTTCATTTATGGCATTATTTTTTTACTATTTGCCATATATGTTATTATCGCATTCATCAGCTATTTCAATACCGGTGAGGCAGACCAAAGTCTCGTGACAAGTCTTCGTCCGGGAGAGATAGAGAATACTACCCGCGCATTCCAGAACACATGTGGAAGCGTAGGAGCGATTATCTCACATTTCCTGATCGCCCGTTGTTTTGGAATACCGGCATTCATAATACCAGTTTTCATCATATTATGTGCTTTTAAGATGATGGGCGCTTATAAAGTAAACCTCATAAAATGGTTCTTTAGCCTCGCACTGGTGATGATCTGGAGTTCCGTGACAATGGCAAAGTTTGCCACACCACTCATGGGAAGTCAGATATTCAATCCTGGCGGTGATCATGGCGCATTTATATGCCAATGGTTAGAGAACGTAATTGGTGCTCCGGGACTGATTGCCATATTAATCATTATAGCATTGGCATTCCTGACTTATCTCACATCAGAGACTATCACCTTCATCAGAAAAATACTTAACCCTGTAGGTTACATCACAAACAAGGTTAAGTTTACGATTACTAACAACGAAAAGGATAATGATGATGACCAAACGGACTCTTATGACAGTCCAAAAATATATGATGACCCTGCGCCGCAAACCGTTGAATTCTCTGACAACCAGGTAATAGTCAACGACCCTGCTTACCTTGATACTGGCTCAGCAGCCAACAAAAAAGGAACAAAGAAGGTAAAAGGTATGAGCATGGAGGTTGATGTCGCAGAGGAAGGCGACAAGGCAAAAGGCAAGACTGTAGAGGGAAAGGACAATGAGCTCACCCCTATCAACCCACGCGAGCCGTTCACCCGTTATAAGTTCCCGACACTGGATCTGTTAAAGAAATATGACACTGACGGTAAGACATACGTTGACCAGCAGGAACAAGAAGCCAACAAGAACCGCATCATTGAGGTATTACGTAATTTCGGAATAGAAATCAAGTCTATAAGGGCTACCGTAGGACCAACTATCACCCTCTATGAGATTACTCCGGCACCAGGAGTGAAAATCTCAAAGATTAAGAATCTTGAGGATGACATAGCATTGAGCCTGGCAGCCTTGGGTATACGTATCATTGCCCCGATGCCAGGAAAAGGAACTATCGGTATTGAGGTGCCGAATGCCAAGCCAAGCGTCGTGTCGATGTTGAGTATCTTGAACTCCAAGAAGTTCCAAGAGACGACAATGGAGCTGCCGCTGGCATTGGGCAAGACCATCACCAACGATGTCTTCATGGTTGACCTCGCAAAGATACCACACCTGCTCGTCGCCGGTGCCACAGGACAAGGTAAGTCTGTTGGTATGAACGCCATTATCACCTCTTTGCTATATAAGAAGCATCCAAATGAGATTAAGTTCGTGCTCATAGACCCGAAGAAGGTTGAGTTCAGTGTCTATGGAGCAATCTCAGACCATTTCATGGCTTCCCTCGATGAGAATGTCGAAGAGCCGATAATCACCGACACGTCTAAGGTCGTAAAGACATTGAAAGGTCTCTGCGTACTTATGGACACTCGTTATGACCTGCTGAAGAAGGCTGGCTCAAGAAACATCAAGGAATACAACAACAAGTTCCTGAACCACACGCTGAGTCCCAACGACGGTCATGATTTCATGCCATACATTATCGTTATCATCGATGAGTTCGCCGACTTGATTATCACCGCCGGCAAGGAAGTGGAGATGCCTATCACACGTATCGCTCAGCTGGCGCGAGCCGTCGGCATTCACATGGTAATAGCGACACAACGCCCATCAACCAAGGTTATCACCGGCGGTATCAAGGCAAACTTCCCAGGACGTATCGCCTTCAAGGTGTCACAGCGCATCGACTCAAGTATCATCCTTGACAGGACAGGCGCACATCAGCTCATAGGACGTGGTGACATGCTTTACTCAAACGGAACAGAACCTGTACGTGTGCAATGCGCGTTTGTCGACACTCCAGAGGTTGAGAGAATCAATAAGTTCATTTCAGAACAGCCTGGACCAGTAGAACCGCTTGCCATACCAGAGCCACTCGGTGACGACAACAGCTCATTCGCCGGAGGTGGTAACGGCAATATGGATGTTAGGAATGTTGATCCTCTGTTTGAGGAAGCAGCCCGCTCCATTGTACGCACACAACAAGGCTCGACAAGTATGATACAACGTCATTTCTCTATCGGATACAACCGCGCGGGACGTCTGATGGACCAGTTGGAGAAGGCTGGAATCGTCGGTACGGCACAAGGAAGCAAGCCCCGTGAGGTACTCATCACAGACGAGAACAGCCTCGAGGCTTTGCTTGCCACGCTTCATTGATATATTGTGAGAGAAGGTTATGTCTGATTTAAACGAACTAATCGGTTGTTCGTCTTATGATTAAAAGCAATTATAAGGAGAGATTATGAAAACGTTCAGGATTACAGCAGTTTTATTAGCATTGCTGCTTGCCAATATCTCAACAGCACAGACGGCACAGCAGGTTCTCGACAAGGCGGCAGCCATCATTGTAAGGAAAGGTGGAGCATCCGCAAATTTCTCTGTCAGTGGTGCCAAATATGGCTCAACCTCCGGCAGTATAGCCATCAAAGGAAAGAAGTTCTTCGCATCCACACCAGAGGCTAAAGTATGGTTTGACGGCAAGACCCAATGGAGCTATATGAAGAATACTGAAGAGGTGAACATCAGCACTCCGACCCAAGCTGCCCAGATGTCAATGAATCCATATACTTTCGTCAGTATCTACAAGACTGGTTACACCACTACGATGAAAACGGTGAACGGGAATTATGAGATCCATCTCGTGGCACAAAACCAGAAGCGTACGGTACAGGAGTTATATATTACCGTAAGCAAGTCATATATCTTGCGGCAGATAAAGATGCGACAAGGGAAATCATGGACTACTATCAACGTAAGTAATTTCAAGGGCAAAGACCAGAATGACGCTATATTCCGTTTCCCAAGTAAGGACTATCCACACGCTGAGGTAATCGACCTCCGTTAATATATATTTAAATAGGTACTACGCAGAATGAACAGATATCAGCTATATAAGATTCTCAAGCAACACCTGAGGCTATCAGACAAACGAAGCCCACTATGGGAGCGCAATAAGACTGGAAAGGTTCTGGGATGGGTATTAGCTGGCATAGCTATTCTGTATCTTATGTTCTTTGCGGTTATGTTCTCATTGATTGTCAATGACTCATCACGCATCACCGCTTATGAGTTCATGTACGGAATCCTGCCTTTCATTCTGACAATAGACTTCTTGTTCAGGTTTGCGTTCCAACAGACACCATCACAACTGGTAAAACCGTATGTCTTGTTGCCGGTATCCAAATATGCGTGTATCGATTGCTTTCTGGCAAACTCAATACAAAGCAGCTATAACCTGATATGGTTTGCCATGTTCATACCTTTCGCTATCATGTCGGTCGTATTCAGTGAAGGGATTATGGTCACCCTGTGCTTCCTGTTAGGACTATATCTTTTCATGATTGCGAACTCACAGTGGTACATGCTTGTACGCTCGCTTGTCAACACCCACATTGCCTGGTGGATATTCGCTTTGGCTGTCTATGCGCTGATATTCTCTCCCGCTTTCATCGGGAAAGACGCCGACATAGTACAACTGTGTGATTTCTATGCGGTAATAGGCAAAGGGGTGTCAATGGGAAATCCCATCTACTTCATCGGGATTATCGCATTGATATTATTGTTGTTGTTTGTAAACAGGAAAATACAATACAAGCTTGTATGGCAAGAGCTTGGAAAAGACGAGACACAAACGACTGGCAACACAATAAGATTCTCATTCCTCGACAGAATGGGTGAGGTCGGTGAGTTCCTGAAACTGGAGGTTAAGAGCATTATCCGCAATAAGAACATCAAGAAGACATTCGTGTCAGGAACCGTCATTATCATTGTCTTCAGTTTGCTGCTGTCGTTCACTGACGTGTATGACAGCGTATATATGAAGAACTTCTGGTGCGTATACTGCTTCGCATTATATGGAGCGATGATACTTGTCAAACTGATGTGCTATGAAGGCAACTACATCGACGGGTTAATGGTTCATAAGGAGAAGATTCTCACACTGCTTACCGCAAAATACTATTTCTACTCCGCCTTGCTGATCTTTCCTTTGTTGCTCATGCTGCCTACAGTATTTACGGGAAAATGCTCTTTGCTGATGTTAGTGGCATTCGCATTCTTCACTGCCGGATTTGAATATTTCCTATTCTTCCAAATGGCTGTTTACAACAAACAGACCATGCCGCTCAACACAAAGTTCATTGGTAAGGGGACGATGGAGAACAGCTACCTGCAAATAGGAATCCAAATGATTATATTTATTGCGCCGGTGGCAGTAATTGTCATTCTGCAATCACTCTTTTCCGACACCGTCACCTATTCTATAATACTTCTTTTCGGAATGGCATTCATCGCCCTTCATAAAGTATGGATGAAGAACATCTACAACAGAATGATGAGAAGGCGATATGAGAACATGGAGGGATTCCGAGCAAGCAGATAAGACTCTACATGCTATCTCATACCACGTTCTGGGGACGTCCTTCAACAAATGCCCTGACATTATCAATGACCACGTCAACAAGACGGGAACGGGCCTCGCGTGTCGCCCAGGCGATATGTGGTGTTATGAAGGCCTTGTCATTATGAAGAAGAGGATTGTCTGGCGAGGGAGGCTCCATGCTTAGTACGTCTGCGCAGAAAGCGCTAAGCTGTCCTTTGTCCAAGGCATCAGAGACGGCTTGCTCGTCAACCAGTGGTCCACGACCAGTGTTTATAAGTATCGCTCCTTTTTTCATCTTAGACAAGCTCTCCCTGTCTATCATGCCATTGGTCTTGTCTGTAAGAGGACAGTGGAGTGTCACTATATCTGCGCCAGATAACAGATTCTCAAATGTCACTTTCTCAACATAAGAGGGTATGTCGGAAACGTTCTTCGAGGTGTAAGCGACAACCTTCATTCCGAAAGCATGAGCTATTGATGCAACCTTCATTCCGATATTTCCCAAACCTATAACACCTATGGTCTTGTCATAAAGCTCAATTAGCGGAGTGTCCCAATAACAGAACACTGGCTGCTGACACCAACGTCCTTTGCGATTCTCATGTGTATAGTACTCAACTTTGTTTGCCACATTCAACAAGTGTGCGAACACCGACTGAGCCACACTGTCGGTACTATATGCGGGAACATAGGTTACTGTGATTCCCCTTCGATGAGCCGCCTCTATATCCACAACGTTATATCCAGTGGCTAACACACCTACGTATCTCACATCTGGCAACAATGCAAACTGAGCCTCACCGAGAATGACTTTGTTGGTTAACACTATCTCCGCACCTCGTGCACGCTCTATCACTTGCTCAGGAGCTGTGCGGTCATAGACGATAAGCTCACCAAGCTCCTCCAAAGGCTGCCACGACAAATCACCAGGATTAGCACAACAGCCGTCAAGTATAACGATATGTAATCTTCCCTGCATCTTCTAAATTAAAAACTCATAACTAAAAAACTACCCATCAAACCGGTCACCCCAGCATGCTTTCATCCTCTGATATAATTTCTCTTCCGAAGGTGTGTGCTGTGGCTTCCAAAAACGACATTCCCGTAACTGTTCCGGCAGATAATCCTGCGGGGTGAAATTACCGGGATAATCATGTGGGTATTTATACCCGTCATGGTAACCTAACTCAGCCATCAATTTCGTAGGAGCATTACGCAGATGAAGGGGTACGGGCTGGTTGCCGCTGTCTCGCACCTCACTAAGAGCGGCATCTATTCCCAGATAGGCGGAGTTGCTCTTGGGCGACGTCGCCAGATAAACGGCACACTCCGCCAGTGGTATACGTCCTTCAGGCCATCCGATTTTCATCACGGTATCAAAGGTGGCGTTTGCCAACAACAGTGCATTAGGGTTGGCAAGCCCGATATCTTCCGCGGCACTAATAACAAGACGACGGGCAATGAACTGTGGGTCTTCGCCACCTTCAATCATACGCGCCATCCAGTACAAGGCTGCATCGGGATCACTCCCGCGTATGCTTTTTATGAAAGCTGAGATGATGTCATAATGCATCTCACCGTCCTTATCATACGCCAAGGGATTCTGCTGGAGCGTCTTTACTACAAAATCATCTGTGATGATGACATCACCGTCATCAACGGCGTTAACAACCATCTCCAGAATATTCAGTAACTTACGGGCATCGCCTCCGCTATAACGCAGGATGGCACCGTCCTCCATCAGTGTAATCTTACGCTTCTTTAACTCTGGGTCTTTCTCTATCGCACGATGAAGCAACTCCAGCAAGTCACTTTTCTCCAAAGATTTCAAGACATACAACTGGCAACGCGACAACAAGGGACGGATAACCTCAAAAGACGGATTCTCTGTCGTAGCACCAATTAATGTGACGATACCCTTCTCGACGGCACCGAGCAACGAGTCTTGCTGTGACTTGGAGAAACGATGGATCTCATCGATAAAAAGGATTGGGGATGAGGAATTAAAGAAACGATTACCCTGCGCACGCTGTATCACATCTCTGACATCCTTAACCCCACTGGTTACGGCACTAAGCGTGTAGAAAGGTGTCTTCAATTGCTGGGCGACAATATGGGCAAGTGTCGTCTTACCCACACCTGGAGGTCCCCAAAGGATAAACGACGAGACTCGTCCTGACTCTATCATCTTCCTCAGAACAGCACCTTCACCAACTAATTGTTTTTGTCCTACATACTCGTCAAGAGTGCGGGGTCTCATTCTCTCTGCTAATGGTTCCATATTACCAACTTCTGTTCTTTGGTACAAAAATAAAAAAACTATGCCATACAACAAAAAATCTTTATGAAAAAGTTGTAAAATAGAAGTAAAGTATTTACTTTTGCAAGCATAATAGATAACATATGGGACAGACAGTAAAAAAAGCATTGACACTCAAGACGTTAAACAAGAGCAACGTCTGGGACTTACAAGAGAACGATATCTTTAGGATGTGGGAGGCGGCCGAGAAAGATGCCGACCTTAAGGATAATGCACGACATTATACCGACATTATTAAGAGTGCGTTCGATATGGAAGAGATAAAGATTGACAAGCCGGAAGTAATTAAAAAGTACGAGGCAAGAGGATGCAAAGTAGGTCAGATAAAGCTGGATGACAACATTAAGGCTAAATGGGCTATTAAGAAGAAACCTATATTGCGCGTCACCGATTTGACTTATGAGAACATCCGCCATATCTCTGCCATCAAACTTATTGAGGTTCTGGAACGTAACTTCGGTGGTGGCTGGGATTCGCTATCACAAAGCATCCAAGATATTATTGAGAGCGGATTCGACATCAGCACCACGACACTCCCCGCTGACAGATTAAAGAAACCTGGTGGCATGTATGAGAAGAAAATGGCTGATGGCTTCGAAGTGCTTGAGATTCCTAAAGGCACATGGGTTGAGGCTATCTTCGCAAAGGTAAAACCGGAAGCGGAGAAACCGAGAATGAAGTTCGACGTCGATGAGAGCGACAGCTTTAACGATGATAACGATGATGAGGATCTGCCTGAAATAGAAGACCACTACAACGATCCTGACGAGGATGACGACTATGATGAGGAGAAACTCATTGAAGAAAGCTACCGCACTACGTTTGAGGCTAATCCAGAAGACTTTGAACTCGCTGCTGAAGATGTCTCCGATGATGAAGATTATTGAAAAGATAGTAAGACAGATACTACAGGCACTCACATCGTGCCTATATCGAAGGTATAAGGGCACGCTCCTGCTGGAGCAATGACTATGAACATTCTGTGATGAAAAATTCGTTGCCATGTGGGTAAATGAAGGACAAACTATGAGACGAGTTCTTATGGTGCTTAGTTTAATATTACTTTTTTCTATTAGAGCTGATGCACAAGATATTTCATCATTAGTAGATTCTCAAACAGAAGTGACCGAGGGTGACGTTCAATTAGAAATATTAGAGGAGGGAGGTCTTCTAAAACTCTGTGGAGCCGCTATTGGAGTTAATTCAGAAAATGTTCACAAAGCAGTTGTAATCGATATCTCATGCCCATTATAAAAAAAACTATCTGCTAAAAAACAATTTTAGAAAAATGTAAATTTGCGTCACGCGTCACACTTTTGTGTAAAGTTTAAAGGTTAGAGTTAGAGGAGATCCCGCATCGAGTACAGGCATTTGTAATGCTAAAAAACAGGAAATCGCATTCTTTAGTACGCTTTCACCGCTCGAACTTGTTCGCTTATATGAGCGAAGCGAGTCTTAAGTAACCGTCGAAGACGCTTGCCAGAGCAAGAAAGCGAAGCAACTGAAAGAAACCCGTCACACTTGCGTCACAGGTAAAGAACTGTTCGTAAACACCTGATAATCAAGGGGTTTTTAGCCGTAGATTAGCAAAATTCGCCTCAAAATGTTTTTTTATGTGCGTCACGCATGCGTCACACCACATTTTTAGCATGTCTCGGTGACGCAAATGCGACGCGATACTTATAAAAACACCTCATCCCGCACTCCCTTTTCCTCATCCCGCACTCGATGCGGGATCTCCCTTAGCATTGATATTGACATAGCAGAGCTATCATATAGACATGCTAAAGCACACATCTTCCATTCCGATATCAATGCTTTCAGAAAAAAGTTGTTACAACTTTTCAAAATCTTGTTACAACTTTTCCACAGAAGCTTTGCTTTTACAGAATCGCTCCGCAATCTTTAATCTCTAAAACCTCATCCCGCACAACCCATTCCCTCATCCCGCACTCGATGCGGGATCTCCTTTAAATTTTACACAAAAGTGTGACGCGCGACGCAAAAAATTGATTTTTAAAAATTAGTTTTTAGCAAGCAGATGGTGACGGAAGATCAGCGACGAAAAAAAAGAGACGCACCAACTATATGCGCCGGTACGTCTCTTTACTATATAATTCAGAATTATTGCGTGGGATTATTTTGCGTACAGGGCAACGATTGTCTCGTACTTCTCCTGCTTGCCAGAAGTCTGCTTTGGCTCCTCAACTTTCTTGCCATACTCATAAACCTGCTCAAGAGTCAGCTTGCCATCCTCGAAGTCCTTGCCGATACCGCTGTCAAAGCTTGAGTAACGAGCCTTCTTCATTGCAGGCAGCTCGCTCTCCTCAAGTATTGCGGCAGCATTGATGAGGGCACGAGCCATTGCATCCATACCACTGATATGAGCGATAAAGAGATCCTCAAGGTCTGTAGAATTACGACGGATCTTAGCATCGAAGTTTGTACCACCATTGCCAAGACCACCGTTACGGATAATCTCCATCATTGCCTGAGTAAGCTCATAGTTGTCGATTGGGAACTGGTCGGTATCCCATCCGTTCTGAGCATCACCACGGTTAGCGTCGATAGAACCCAGCATACCGTTGTCAACAGCCACTGCCAGCTCATGCTCGAAGGTATGACCTGCGAGAGTAGCGTGGTTAACCTCGATATTTACTTTGAAGTCCTTGTCAAGGTTATGTGCCTTCAAGAATCCGATAACGGTCTCTGTATCAACATCATACTGGTGCTTTGTCGGCTCCATTGGCTTTGGCTCAATAAGGAATGTACCCTTGAAACCTCTTGCGCGCGCATAGTCACGTGCAGCTGTCAACATCTGTGCGAGATGCTCCTTCTCACGTTTCTGATCGGTATTGAGCAAGCTCATGTAACCCTCACGTCCGCCCCAGAACACATAGTTTGAGCCACCCAGTTTGATAGTAGCGTCAATAGCATTCTTTATCTGAACTGCAGCACGTGCGACAACATCGAAATCAGGGTTGGTAGCCGCACCATTCATATAACGTTTGTTTCCGAACACGTTTGCCGTACCCCAGAGAAGCTTAATATTCGGATACTGCTTCATCTTCTCCAAAGCATAATCGGTTATCACCTTCATACGCTCCTCATACTCTGCTATTGTAGCACCTTCCTCAATGAGGTCTACATCGTGGAAGCAGAAGTACTCTATACCGAGCTTGTCCATTATCTCAAAACCAGCATCCATCTTGTCTTTCGCACGCTGTACAGCATCGGCAGCCTTGTCCCACTCATAAGAACGTGTCTGACCACCAAACTGGTCACCTGAAGCCTGGCAAAGTGTATGCCACCATGCCATCGCGAACTTCAACCAGTCCTTCATCTTCTTTCCTGCCACAACCCTCTCAGGCTCATAGTAGTGGAAAGCCATTACGTTCTTACTTTCTGTTCCCTCGAAAGGAACCTTACCTGTAAATGAAAAATACTCTTTAGCCATAATAAAATGTTTTTAGGTTATTGATATTATTTTATAATGATTCGTTCTAAATGATCTATAGACTCAGAAGCGTGTTAAGCTTTTCTTTCCAGCGGGCATAAGCCGACAGATACTCGTTACGCTTAGAGCTGTCTGGCTCTATTACCATTAGCTTCTTCAATGAAGAGAAAGCCTCAACATTATCCTTGTAAATGCCGCAACCCATACCGGCACCCTTTGCGGCACCTGCCGCTCCATCAGTCTCAAACAGCTCTATCGTAGCACCGCTCACCCCTGCCAAGGTGTCACGGAACAACGGGCTAAGGAACATATTAGCCTTGCCTGCATGGATTTTGTTTATCTCCATACCCATCTGTTTCATCACTTCCATTCCGTAGCAGAAAGAGAACACGATACCTTCTTGGGCGGCACGCACCACATGTGCCTTATTATGACGGTTGAAATTTAGTCCATGTATTGAGCACCCCATCTCCTTATTCTCAAGGATGCGTTCGGCACCATTGCCAAAAGGAAGAATCAGCACACCGTCACTGCCAATAGGAACAGTAGCACCCAGGTCATTCATCTCAGCATAGCTGATGTCGGAGGTGATGTTACGGTGGATCCATGCATTGAGGATGCCTGTGCCATTACATATTCCCAACACTCCCAAACGGTTAAGGCTGTCGGTATAGTTAACATGTGCGAAGATATTGACCCTACTCTTTGGATCATAGTTCACATCACCCAACACTCCATAGACCACTCCTGAGGTACCAGCCGTTGATGCTATCTCACCAGGATTAAACACATTTAATGACAGAGCGTTGTTTGGCTGGTCTCCGGCACGGTATGAAATAGGTGTCCCCTCTTTCAAACCGAGTTCCTCTGCGGCAGCCTTTGACACCTCACATTGTATACTAAACGTAGGAACGATGTCGGCTATCTGAGATTCACTGAAACCAAAATAATCAAGAAGGAATTTAGCCGGGCGCTTTTCCTTGAAATCCCAGAACATGCCTTCCGACAGACCGCTGATAGTAGTGTTTATCTCACCAGAAAGGCGCATGGCAATATAGTCACCTGGCAGCATCACTTTGTAGATACGCCCGAACAGCTCCGGCTCATTCTCCTTCACCCATGCCAGCTTTGCGGCAGTAAAGTTTCCGGGAGAATTCAACAGATGTGACAGACACTGCTCACTTCCCAGTTCATTGAACGCACGCTCACCATACGGAACCGCACGTGAGTCACACCATATTATTGAGGGACGAAGCACCTGTCCGTCTTTATCAACACATACAAGTCCGTGCATCTGATAAGAAATGCCAATAGCCTTGATGTCATCACCACAGGCACCAGTTTCTGACATAATCTTTTTCAGAGCCAGCTTAGCATTATCCCACCACATTTGTGGGTCTTGCTCTGCCCATCCTGCTTTTTGAGCCATTATAGGAGCCTCGTGCTCAGGGAAAAACGCATCGGCGGCACAAACGCCACTTTCGATATCAACCAATGATGCCTTTACAGATGAACTGCCTACATCAAAACCTAATAAATACTTTCCAGTCATTTTGTTTAGATATTTAAATATTAACCATGCGTTTTGTCCCACATGGCAAGTTTACACCCACTAAGGGTGCCTATATATATATAACGTAAGAAAAACGTTTTTCCCTAAGAAAAAAATGAGAAAAATACTCAAAAGGATTTAAAACTTTCAAAAAAGACTCAGGGATAGGTCTACTGACGGCTGTTGTGTGTCCGTTTCTTGCTGCTCATCCTGAAACTGAAGCATCAACTGTTGGGTCTCCGTACTTCGCATATTCAGATGATAAATGCCACGGTCAGTCTTCTCTATTATTGAATCCGGGTTCTTACTGTTCCTAAGCAGGAACTGTGCGACGTCACGATGAACCTCAACATAGGATATTGGTGAGAACAGAGTATTACACGCATGATGCACATGACGAGCTATCTTGGCAACAGACAAGCCGTCTTCACCTGCTTCACTAAGAATGCGTAAAATATGCTGTTCGTAATTCATATAGACAAACGAAAAAGAGAGTCCGCAAATAAATACCGACTCTCTTCTTTATTTTTACCAATCCTCTGTCAAGACAGAGAGATATGGATATTGTAGCTAAAGATTATGCCAGAACGATCTTGTTGTTGTCATCCTTTACCTTACCTTCTTTCAAGAGCCAGCCAATACCGAGATAAGCCTCCTCAGTAGCAATCTTTGCTGCCTTTGCAATCTCTGCGACAGTCAGAGCCTTCTCTGCTGCTGCCAATGCATTGTAAACGTCACCAGCCTTGAAACCAACTGTTTCTGCGTTGATTACCAACTCAACTTTCTTTGTAGTTGTCTTCTTTGTTGTCTCTTTCTTAGCTGCGGTTTTTGTAGTTGCAGCCTTTGTTGCTTTCTTTTCTGCCATGATTTGTAAAAATTAATATACTTTGAACCTATTGAATAACAATCTGTTATGTTTTCGGGTGCAAAGTTATATGTTTTAATTGAAATTACCGAACCTTTTTACAAGAAAAGTACCTCTTTTTCAATGGTTTTCAACAAAATCACTTAATTTCTTGATGTAAATCAACTTTTATCTGCAATTCATCAAGCTGTTTCTGATCAATTTCAGACGGAGCGTCAAGCATTACGTCACGACCACTATTGTTCTTCGGGAATGCTATACAGTCACGAATAGAATCCAGTCCTGCCATGATACTTACGAAACGATCCAGACCGAAAGCCAAGCCAGCATGAGGCGGAGCACCATATTTGAACGCGTTGATGAGGAAGCCAAACTGTGCCATGGCACGCTCAGGAGTGAAGCCCAATATCTGGAACATTTTCTCCTGCAATTTTCCGTCATGGATTCTCAAGGAGCCTCCACCGACCTCTATGCCATTACATACAAAGTCGTAAGCCACTGCACGCACTTTCTCTGGAGCGGTCTCCAGCAATGGTATATCATCAGGATTTGGTAAGGTAAACGGATGATGGGTTGCCATGAGACGCTGTTCTTCGTCACTCCACTCAAAGAGTGGGAAATCTACTATCCACAGACACTCAAAGCGGTCTTTGTCACGCAAGCCAAGGCGGTCGCCCATCTCCAGACGAAGCGTACATAGCTGCGTGCGAGTCTTATTGGCATTGTCACCGCTGAGAATAAGAACCAGATCACCATCTTTTGCACCCATCTTCTCCTTTAATGTCGCCCATACCTCTGGTGTATAGAACTTGTCGATGCTGCTTTTAACACTTCCGTCGGCATTAAACTTGACATATACCAAGCCTTTAGCACCCACTTGAGGACGTTTTACGAAATCGGTAAGCTGGTCAAGTTGCTTTCTGGTATAGTCCGCACAACCCGGCACACAGATACCACCGATATACTCTGCCTGATCAAACACCGCAAAGGAGCCAGTGCCCTTCAGTACATCCATCAGCTCTACGAACTCCATACCAAAGCGGAGGTCCGGCTTATCGCTGCCAAAGCGACGCATAGCCTCGTGCCAAGACATACGCTGAAGTTTTTCAGGCAGCTCCACGCCACGTATTTCCTTAAACAAATGACGAGCCATATCCTCGAAAAGAGTCAGTACGTCATCTTCATCAACGAACGACATCTCACAGTCTATCTGTGTGAACTCCGGTTGACGGTCAGCACGGAGGTCTTCATCACGGAAACACTTGGCAATCTGGAAATAACGGTCAAAGCCGCTAACCATTAACAGCTGCTTTAATGTCTGAGGTGACTGGGGCAACGCATAGAACTGTCCGGGGTTCATACGAGAAGGTACCACGAAGTCGCGTGCTCCTTCTGGCGTTGAGCCGATCAGTATTGGAGTCTCCACCTCAATGAAATCCTTTGAGTCAAGGAAATTACGGACTAAAATCGTCATGCGGTGGCGAAGTTCCAGATTCTTCCTTACCGCAGGTCGTCTGAGGTCAAGATAACGATACCTCATTCTAAGGTCATCGCCGCCATCTGTATCATCCTCCACCTTGAACGGAGGTGTGAGACTCTCACTAAGTACATTCAAGTTGTCAACCAATATCTCTATGTCGCCTGTAGGCATCTTAGGATTCTTACTCTGACGCTCAGACACCAATCCTTTTACCTGAACACAATATTCACGTCCTAATTTGTTGGCTCTCTCACATAACTCAGCATCTTTAGCCTCATCAAAGACCAACTGGGTAAGACCATATCTGTCGCGAAGGTCTACGAAGGTCATACCACCCATTTTTCTCGTCCTTTGTACCCAACCGGCAAGTGTCACTTGCTCACCAGCGTTTTCTATGCGGAGCTCTCCGCAAGTATTTGTTCTATACATACTATATTAATTATAATTTGAATTGCAAAGTTACATCAAAAATTCAAACCTGCCAAACAAATCCGTATAATTCTGTGACACGATGACTCTATCTCTCCTTTCTGACAACAACTATTACGGATTGCCGCAGGAGCTGATTATGAATGCCATCGCGCACGAATAGCATTTACGTAATTGTATGTCTCCTTGCCACGCATGAATCCATATCTCACAACCGGATCCTGATAGTAAGCCTTATCACTCAGCTTAAGAATATATGGCGACACCGATGCCCATGTATGGGGATTGTCGCCACGGCTACGTGCCAATGCCATTGCGTCACGGACATGTCCTGAACCGGCATTATACGATGCCAAGGCGAATGATATTCGCTCGTCACGGTTTGGAACATCGCTGAACTCATGCATCAGCACACCCATCAACCGACATGCCGTCTGGACATTCTTCTCAGGATCAAAGATCTCGCTTTTCGAGAGCCCAAACCGGGCGGCGGTGCTTGGCATCAACTGCATCAGACCACACGCACCTGCCCACGAACGAGCCTGCGGGTCAAATGAAGACTCCTGATAGCATTGTGCGGCAATAAGATGCCAGTCAAGTCCTGCCAACGGGGCATAGCGTTGGAACAGCTCGGTATAATTTGAGTTCTTTGGATAATAATTAGATGTCTTATGTTGAGAGATAAACGAGGCAGAGTGAATCACAGGTTTTGATAACAAATAATCCTCTTGCGCAATCGTGTTTGCGAGCATTTCAGGTTTGTACCAAAGATTCAGTTGTGCTGCCAGCGACTGATTATCAACATGTACAGCCCATTGACAGCCTTTGTCATCTTTCGCTCCACAGAAATACAGGTTATTCCCTACCCCGTCTGACCCATTCTGTTTCGGCTTATATTTTTCCTTTGAGAGGGGGACGGCAATAACATCACCATATCCTTTCTCAAGCTTATCAATCATCTCAAGAGTATCCTTGCAAAGCTCCACACGCAAGGTAACGCCTATCTCTCTGGCAAAGCTCTCGCACATCATATACTGCACACCCATACCATGACCATGATAATCATAATATGTGTCGGGACCGGAAATGGTGAGTACTATCATCTCACCGTTTTCAAGGATGTCATCCAAGGTGTAATGTGTCTGCTTCAGCGTGTCATAGTCATCAGGAGGAACGCCATGAATCGGTGTGCCCCAAGGTGTTGTCTCCACAGGCTTGTTCTGTTGTCTGCATCCTGTCAGCAACAGGAGGAATACAACGATAAAACTGCTATATTTATTCAAGATTGACATTTCTTGGATACAAAAGTATAACAATTTTTGGAAAATCGACAGAAAAACCGTACTTTTGCCATGTATTTTATCGAAAATTCATAATTATATAATATATGTTACGTATTGCAGTACAGTCAAAAGGTCGTCTTTATGACGACACTATGAATCTGTTGGCTGAAGCCGACATCAAAGTTCCATCAAGTAAACGGACTCTTCTGGTTCAGTCTTCCAATTTCCCGTTGGAAGTACTCTATCTCCGTGACGACGACATACCACAGAGTGTGGCGAGCGGCGTCGCAGACATTGGCGTTGTTGGTGAGAACGAGTTTGTTGAGAGAGGTGAAGAGGCACAGATTATATCGCATTTAGGATTTAGCAAATGCAGGTTGTCACTGGCAATTCCAAAAGAGATTGACTACAAAGGACTAAGTTGGTTTAACGGCAAGAAAATAGCAACCTCCTACCCTAACATTCTTCGCTCGTTCATGAATAAGAACGGCATACGCGCCGACATTCATGTCATTAACGGAAGCGTTGAGATCAGTCCGGGTATTGGTCTTGCTGACGGTATCTTTGACATCGTAAGCTCAGGCTCAACACTTGTCAGCAACAACCTCTGTGAGGTGGAGGTTGTGATGGAAAGTGAGGCTTTGCTTATTGGAAACTGGCAGATGGATGATGAGAAGCACCAGATATTAAACGAGATATTGTTCCGTTTTAACGCCGTCAAACAGGCTGAAGACAAGAAATACGTACGAATGAATGCTCCGAAGGCACGACTTCATGACATCATAGATGTATTGCCGGGTCTGAAGAGTCCTACCATTATCCCACTTGCCGATGAGGAATGGTGCTCAATACACACGGTGCTCGACCAGAAGCGTTTCTGGGAAATCATAGGAAAGCTGAAGGAGATGGGCGCACAGGGCATCTTAGTAACACCAATAGAAAAAATGATTTTGTAATGAATATCTATAGATATCCACTTAATGAGACATGGGGCACCATCGTTGAGCGTCCACACATGGACGTGTCTGAGCTAAACGCTATTGTAGCATCTGTGCTGGCAGACATCAAGAAAGATGGTGACGAGGCCGTAAAACGCTATGAGGAAAAGTTCGACCATGTACGTCTTTCTGAGCTTGCTGTCTCGGAAGAGGAAATAAACGAAGCCGAACAACTTGTGTCGGAAGACTTGAAAGAGTCGTTACAACTGGCTCATGACAACATCTGGAAATTCCACCACTCACAACGACACACACCTCAAAAGGTTGAGACTGCCAAAGGTGTCGTTTGCTGGCAGAAAAGCGTAGCTATAGAAAAGGTGGGGCTTTATATCCCTGGCGGAACAGCACCTCTTTTCTCAACAGTTCTGATGCTTGCTACTCCGGCAAAGATTGCCGGATGCAAGGAAATCGTCCTGTGTACTCCGCCAAACAAAGAGGGAAAGGTTCACCCTGCCATTTTAGTTGCCGCACGCATAGCAGGTGTAAGCAAGATATTTAAGGCAGGCGGCGTACAGGCCATCGGCGCTATGGCTTACGGTACGGAGAGCATACCAAAGACATATAAGATATTCGGTCCGGGCAACCAGTTTGTGATGGCAGCTAAACAACAGGTAAGCTTACATGATGTCGCCATTGACATGCCGGCAGGCCCATCCGAGGTTTGCGTCATTGCTGACGCAAACAGCAATGCGCAGTTCGTGGCTGCCGACCTCTTGAGCCAGGCTGAGCACGGCATAGACTCACAGGTTCTCCTCATCACCACTTCTGAGGAGAAGCTTAAGGAGGTAAGCAAGGAGATTGAACTACAACTTCAGCAATTACCACGTAAAGATGTAGCTTTCAAAGCGTTAGAAAACTCTAAATTCGTACTCGTACACAATACCGAGGAGGCTATGGAGCTAAGTAACACCTATGCTCCAGAGCACTTGATAATCGCAACAGATGATTATGAGCAACTGGCAGCTAAGGTTATCAACGCAGGAAGCGTGTTCCTTGGAAAGTATGCCTGTGAGAGTGCCGGCGACTATGCCAGCGGCACCAACCATACCCTTCCGACTCATGGCTATGCGACTGCATACAATGGGGTGAACCTCGACAGTTACAACCGGAAGATTACATTCCAGCATCTCACAGAAGAAGGAATCCGTTCAATAGGACATGCCGTAGAGGTTATGGCAGCGAATGAGATGCTCGAAGCTCATAAGAACGCAATGACAGTAAGACTACGTGAGCTCTGAGAGGTCTAATGAGTCAGAGAACACAAAAAAACAATAACCATGGATTTTGAATTAGAGAAACTGGTACGCCCTAACATTTGGTCACTGGCACCATATAGTAGTGCAAGAAACGAATATAGCGGACATACGGCAAGGGTTTTCCTTGACGCAAACGAGAACCCATATAACAAACCGCTCAACCGATACCCCGACCCGCTACAAACGGAATTGAAAGAAGAAATCTCAAAGGTAAAGCGAGTGCCAACCGACCGTATATTCCTTGGTAACGGCTCAGACGAGGCCATCGACCTGCCATATCGCATCTTCTGTCGTCCGGGAAAAGACAATGTCGTCGCCATTGAACCAACTTACGGCATGTATAAAGTATGTGCCGACATCAATGACGTTGAGTATCGTCCTGTATCGTTAGACGAAAGGTTCCAGTTCTCTGCCGATGACCTTCTCAAGGCATGCGATGAGAACACAAAACTTATCTGGCTTTGCTCTCCAAACAATCCCACTGGCAATAATCTCAACAGGGATGAGATAGTAAAGGTGCTGCAACGATTCAATGGCATCGTGATAGTCGACGAGGCTTACTCGGACTTCTCTGAGGTCAGACCGTTCAGAACGGAAACCGACCTCTACCCGAACCTTATCGTACTGAACACCCTCAGCAAAGCCTGGGGATGTGCAGCGATAAGACTTGGCATGGCATTCGCCCAGCCCGACATCATAGCATTGTTTAATAAGGTGAAGTATCCATACAACGTCAATTTGCTGACACAACGACAGGCACAAGAGATACTGAGAAACAGAGTTGAGGTGGAGGATTGGGTAAAAATCCTTTTATCAGAAAGATCACGCATGCTGAAGGCAATATTCGACCTGCCGATATGTGAGAAGGTATACCCTACTGACGCGAACTTCTTCCTTGCGAAGATGACTGACGCACAGTCTATCTACGATTATCTGGTAAAGATTGGCATTATAGTAAGAAACCGCACACGGGTACACCTCTGCCATAATTGCCTGCGCATTACCATCGGAACAAAAAGCGAGAACAACGAACTGTTAGCAGCACTAAGAAAGTATTAGACCATGATAACATTCCCATGCTGTAAGATCAACCTTGGTTTGAATATCGTAGCCAAACGTACAGACGGCTACCACGACATTGAGACAGTGTTCTATCCCGTGCCCTTAACTGACGCACTGGAGATTCATGAGATGCATGAGGACTTTCCATCTGAATACTCATGCGACTTAAAGGTCACAGGCAACAGCGTTGACTGTGACGAGAGAAAAAACCTTGCGGTAAAGGCATACGAGCTGCTGGCAAGAGACTTCCAATTACCACGCATCCATATTCATCTATATAAGCACATACCATCTCAAGCAGGCATGGGCGGTGGCTCTGCAGATGCCGCATTCACCATCCGCCTGCTTGATGAGCAATTCAGACTTAACATGGGAAATGCCGAGATGGAGCGTTACGCTGCCAAGTTAGGCGCTGACTGTGCTTTCTTCATCACTGCGGAGCCTGCATACGCCACAGGAAAAGGTGAGATACTGGTGCCTGCCGACAAAGACACCGACAACCTAAAAGGTTATTGGCTGGGGATTGTCAAGCCTGACGTAGCCGTGTCAACTGCAGAGGCTTACGCCGCCATCACACCGAAGAAACCGGTGAAATGCTGCAGAGACATCGTAAGGCAACCGATAGAGACATGGAAAGACGAGCTATCAAACGATTTTGAGACTCCGGTCTTCGCTAAACACCCTATCCTCGCTAATCTGAAAGAGCAACTCTACGCCTCAGGAGCGGTATATGCACAGATGAGCGGAAGCGGTAGTGCCCTCTTCGGCATCTATAGGCAAGAGCCACAAGACTTCAATCAGATCTTCGCACAGCACTTCCATGCCTTAATGAGACTGTAACAAGACATACTTTTTTTGCGAAAAGAATCGGTGATTTAAAGAAATTCATATTGTTATAACAATATTCTGGTATCTTCTTCGTTTATTTATCTATATGGACAAGAAGTTATCCTATATTATCATAACAGTCATACTATTGTTGTGTGGCATTTCATCTCATGCACAAACTTTTACGTTGCAAGGAAAGGTGTCTGACAAAGACAACAATCCAATAGAACTGGCGAGTGTATCGGTACTGTCACAGGGTAAGTTGACGATGACCAACCTAAAAGGCGAGTTCTCGATGCAGTTACAGAGTGCGGACTCTGTAGTAGTGAAATTCTCAATGATTGGCTATCGTGCCAAGACCAGAGTGTTACGCCGCCCTCGCGGAAAGATGACATTGCAAGTACAACTGGCTGACGACAACGAATTGGGAGAAGTGATTGTGGAAGGCAAGACACCACAGCATGGAACGACACAAGAGCTTGACATTAAGGATGTGAAAAATGCTCCATCCGCATCTGGCAACACCGTTGAGGAGATGATACAGAGCCAGGCTGGTGTGAGCACCCACAGTGAGCTGTCTTCCCAATATAACGTAAGAGGTGGTGCTTTCGATGAGAATTCCGTGTATATCAACGGTGTTGAGATTTTCCGACCGTTCCTTGTCAGGTCAGGACAGCAGGAAGGTCTCTCTGCCATCAACCCCGACATGGTAGAAAGTGTCGGGTTCTCCACTGGTGGCTTTGAAGCTAAATACGGTGACAAGATGTCATCGGCACTCGACATTCATTACAAGACTCTCAAGCCTAAGGGACGAAGCCGTGTGAAGGCAGAAGGAAACATTGCAGCCAGCCTCTTAGGAGGTAGTGGATATGTGGGTTTCGGTACCGCGAAATTCTCTTGGCTCAACAGCGTACGCTACAAGACCAACCGCTATTTGCTTGGATCGTTGCAGGAAAATGGAGAATACAACCCTAACTTCCTGGATTACCAGACATATATGAGTTGGAGTCCTAACAAGCGTTGGCAAGTCGACTTAATCGGAAATGTCTCGGAGAACCATTATAACTTCATCCCTAAGGATCGCGAGACAAAATTTGGAACGATGGAAAACGTAAAGTCGTTCCGAGTGTATTTCGATGGGCAGGAAAAAGACGTATTCCGTACTTTTTTCGGATCATTAAGCATTACCCATAAGCTCTCGGACAACAAGACGTCACTGTCGCTCATAGGCTCCGCCTATCGCACAAAAGAACAGGAGAGATACGACATTCAGGGACAATACTGGCTAACCCAGACTGAGACATCCCAGAACCTTGGAGTGGGAACATATATGCAGCACTCACGCGACTATCTTGAGGCAAACGTGGCAAGTGTCAAGCTGATGGCAAGACACCGCAGTGCAAGACATGAGATAGAAAGTGGTGTCACATATAAGATTGAGCGCATAGAAGAAGACTCTCGTGAATACGAATACAGGGACTCTGCCGGATACAGTGTGCCACATACAGGGAAAGACCTGAACATGATCTATTCCCTGCGAGCCAAGAATAAGCTAAACGCAAACCGTGTGGAGGCTTACTTACAAGACACATGGCACTTCAAGTCTGGAAACGACACCATGCCTACGCTATACACCCTGAACTACGGCGTCAGGTTCGCAAACTGGACATTCAACAAAGAGAGTATTGTATCACCGAGGGCGTCATTGAGCATCACACCGGCATGGAACAGGGACCTTACTTTCCGTTTGGCTGCAGGACTATATTATCAGGCGCCATTCTACAAGGAGCTGCGTGACACAACGACGGTAAACGGAGTTACTTATGCTAATCTCAACACCAAAATTAAGAGCCAGCAATCCATTCACATGATAGGAAGCATGGAGTACCGCTTCAGGATGATGGACAGACCGTTTAAGTTTTCCGCTGAGGCATACTACAAGATGCTACATAATCTTGTGCCATATTCGGTAAACAACGTACAGGTAGTTTACTATGGCGATAATAAATGTGACGGTCACGCTATGGGCATCGACCTGAAGCTGTTCGGAGAGTTCGTGCCAGGAAGTGACTCATGGCTTTCACTCAGTGTCATGAATACAAAGATGAGATTAAATGGCAAGGATATACCATTGCCTACCGACCAGCGCTATGCCCTTAACCTATATTTCACGGACTACTTCCCCGGGACAACGCGCTGGAAGATGTCCCTGAAGCTATCCTATGCCGACGGACTCCCCTTCTCCGCCCCACACAAAGAGCTGGAGAACAACTCATTCAGGGCACCGGCATACAAACGTGCCGACATTGGGATGAGCTACCGTCTGCTTGACAACGATGACCGCTCACATAAAGGTATCTTCAAGAATATCTGGCTTGGAGTTGACTGTCTGAACCTTTTCGGAATCAACAACGTAAACTCATATTACTGGATCACTGATGTAACTGGTCAGCAATACGCAGTGCCAAACTACCTAACAGGCAGACAGCTAAACGGAAGGATACTCTTTGAGTTCTAAAAAAGCAGAATAGACGCCTTTACGATAAAAAATTAAAAAATATACGTTTAAGATTTCTTTTTCTCAAAGGAAATATCTAACTTTGTAACATCTATTAACTACAACCACAGTAGTAAACTGTATCTGTGGTATAAAAACATGACAATTATGGAAAAAAAGTATTTCGCACCATCAGAATTGATTATAAACGAAGACGGAAGCTGCTTCCATCTTCACTTGCGTCCAGAACAATTGGCAGACAAGGTAATCCTTGTTGGCGACCCAGCGCGTGTCAACACTGTGGCAGCACATTTTGACACACAGGAATGTGAGGTTGCGAGCAGGGAGTTCCACACGATAACAGGTACTTATAAAGGCAAGCGCATCACATGTCAGTCGCATGGCATCGGATGTGACAACATCGACATTGTCATCAATGAGTTGGACACACTCGCAAACATTGACTATGAGACACGTCAGGAGCGCGACTCTCACCGTGAGCTGACAATGGTTAGAATTGGAACCTGCGGTGGTCTGCAACCTTTCACTCCTGTCGGCACATTCATTGCCAGTGTGAAAAGCATTGGTTTCGACGGACTGCTCAACTACTATGCCGGACGTAATGAGGTTTGCGACCTTCACCTTGAGGAAGCATTCAAAAAGCACATGGCATGGGATCCCATAAAAGGAGCACCTTATGTATCGATTGCCGATCCTGACCTTATTAACCAAATCGCACAAGATGACATGGTTCGCGGCTTTACAATATCCTGCGGAGGTTTCTATGGTCCCCAGGGGCGTGAGCTGCGTATTCCACTTGCCGATCCTAAGCAGAATGAGAAAGTAGAGGCATTTGAATATGACGACATGCGCATCTGTAATTTTGAGATGGAGTCAAGTGCTCTTGCCGGACTTGCCTCATTGCTCGGACATAGGGCTATGACATGCTGCATGGTTATCGCCAACCGGTATGCGAAAGAGATGAATACAGAATATAAGAACTCTATCGACACTCTGATTGAGAAAGTACTCGACCGAATCTGACTCAGGTGTTGAAAGTAATAATAAAATGCAATGATTTCCTTTGAGAGCGACTACAACAATGGAGCACATCCTTCAGTGCTCCAACATCTGATTGACACAAACACCTACCAGAGTGCCTCCTACGGTTCTGATGTTTGGAGCGAACAAGCCCGCAAGAAAATACGTGAGGCGTGCCAATGTCCAGATGCCGACATATACTTCCTTGTGGGTGGCACACAGACCAATGCCACCGTCATTGATGGTGTCCTGACTGGCTATGAAGGAGTTATCGCTGTTGAGACTGGACATATAAACGTCCACGAGTCGGGAGCAATAGAGGCAAGCGGTCACAAAATTATCACACTACCCTCTCACAACGGAAAAATGGACGCAAAGGACCTGGCTGATTTCCACACACGTTTTTTTGCCGATCCCGTCTATGAACATATGGTAATACCTGGCATCGTATACATTACGTTCCCTTCTGAGCTTGGCACTTTATATAAAGCCGACGAGATAGCCAGGCTACATGAGCTCTGCCAAGAGTATGAGGTCCCACTTTTTATTGATGGAGCACGGCTTGGATATGGTCTTATGTCACATGAATGTGATTTCGATCTTCCTTGGCTCGCCAAGCATTGCGATGTGTTCTATATCGGTGGAACAAAGGTCGGAGCACTATGTGGAGAGGCTGTCGTCTTCCCACGCAACAATGCCCCACGCCATTTCTTTAACATCATCAAGCAACACGGTGCGCTATTGGCTAAAAGCCGCTTGGCTGGGGTTCAGTTTGATGCTCTATTCACTGACGGACTATATTTCGAGATTAGCAGACAAGCCATAGAAAAAGCTATACACATGCGACAGCTTTTCACCGATGCCGGCATACCCGTCAAAGACTCACCGACAAACCAGCAGTTTGTCGTACTCTCAACACATCAGATTGACCAACTGCAGCAAAGCGTTAGTTTTGAGACATGGGAGCCTGTTGATGAGACCCATACTCTTTGCAGGTTTGTCACGAGCTGGGCAACTACCGATAGTGACATAATGGTTTTGAAAAAGGCTTTGAGCAGTTTATAACGAATTAAGCCAAAAAAGGGAATTAATGGAAATGCAGCTCATCCATCTGCTCTGATGAGCTTTGCCGTATTTGCCTTAGACGCTCCCACTTTTCTGAAGATATAATTCTCTCTGGCTGTAGTTTAAGTCTCACATCACTTGACCGAGGATAGTTTTCTAACTTCTCGGTCATTTTCTCATATGAAATAGAAGCAATATCTTGTGCAGGTTGGTACGTCGCATCTGAACCATAATCGTTACCCGAGTTTTGGTTAATCAGGTTGACAGCACACAAACGATATAGCAAGTCGCTTACAATACGTATAGGTATACCCGTAATACGCTTCAGCTCCAAAGCTGTATATGGCTTCTTTCCCTGTGCGAAACGTTCACAGATAAGTGTCATCAGCATCATACTCATAGTCATCTGGGTACGGTGGCTGACATCTTTTGTGTCAATAAGCAACTCATAATACTCCATATTCTGGTTCATATAACAGAGCTCTGCACAGAAAAGACAGATATACCATGATATCATCATCCATAACATGAAAAGAGGAAGAGCCGCAAAAGAGCCATAGATTGCGTTATAGCTGCTCAGGAACATCTGACTGTTGATATATACGAATTGCAAAAACTGCATAACCACACCAGCAAGGATTCCTGGCACAACAGCCTTTGACAACTTTACCTTCGTGTTTGGCATAAAGACAAATAGTCCAATGAAAATAACTGACATCATCACAAACGGCAACAGACGTATACCAAACTTCGCAAGACTACCTAAAACGATGAAAGACTGTAGCTGTCCTGTAATTCCATATATGAAGATATTTAGACCTGACATTATAATTATACCAATGGGAATGAGGAAAAGAAGAGCTGTATAATCTGTGATGACACGCAAAGGAGAACGCCTGTTCTTTACCTGCCAGATTTCATTGAACACGTGTTCGACATTATATACAAGTGAAAGAACGCTATAAAACATGAAAACAATGCCCACTCCTATGAACACTCCGTTCTTAGCATGATTAAGATATGACTTGGCAAAACCAATTATAGTATCTGCCACCTGAGGCTGACTCTCAAGGATGTCACGTAACCACTGCTCGATAAGAGAATCTAATCCGAAACCACGTGCTATGGCAAAAACAACCGCGGCAACAGGTACAATAGCAAGCATGGTACTGAAGGACAGAGCAGTGGCATAGTCAGAATGTCCACGCTCTATGAAGAACCGAATAGCGAGATAAAGTTTCCTGACAATGTCCAAAAGCCACTGCAACGGCTTTGAGCCGATGTCATCACCCATTCGCCAGATACCAACGTTTAAGAAATACTTTACTTTGGTCAGATTCATAATAATTTTATTATCGTGTCTTTGTTATGAATGATACAAAAATACAAAATATATCTAAACAATAAATATAATTAACGTAATTGTAAGAAAATATATGCCATTTTAACATAATGACCTTTACCTTAAATATATTACAAAATAATTGTACTTTTATTTCTTTTAATTTTCACTTCTTTTGTATCTTTGCATGCACAATAGAAGGACAACAAAAGAAAAAAGCAATACAAATGATTAATAACGATACTATTTGTGCGCTCGCTACAGCACAAGGAGGAGCCCTTGGAATAATAAGAGTATCCGGACCTAAAGCCTTTGATACCGTAAGTCATATCTGCTCCTTAAATTGTGCTAATATTGTGGCAAACACTGTCCACTACACACATATCGTAAGCCCTGAAAACGAGATTGTTGACGAGGTACTTGTATCTATTTTCCACGCCCCGCACAGCTATACCAGTGAGGACTCCGTGGAAATTTCATGCCATGCTTCAAGATATATATTAAACAAGGTGTTGGAACTACTGATAACAAACGGCTGCCGCATGGCAAATCCTGGAGAGTTCACACAAAGGGCATATATCAACGGTAAAATTGACCTGTCGCAAGCAGAAGCTGTCGCAGATCTCATTTCCTCGACAAACAGAGCATCACACCGCATTGCCATGAGCCAATTGCGAGGAGGTATCTCAACAGAACTTGCAACATTACGCAACAAACTGCTTAAACTCACATCATTATTAGAACTTGAGCTTGACTTCTCCGACCATGAGGAGCTTGAGTTTGCCGACAGAAACGAATTACTGGAACTCACGAATACAATAAAAGAGCATATCAACAGACTCGCACATTCTTTTAAAATCGGACAAGCATTGAAAAACGGAATACCTGTTGCCATCGTGGGAAAGACTAATGTAGGAAAGTCAACACTACTTAATGCCATCTTAAATGACAACAGGGCTATTGTATCAGACATACATGGCACCACACGCGACACTATCGAGGAAAGTATTGATATTAATGGTGTACAGTTCAGATTCATAGACACTGCCGGCTTGCGACAGACAAAGGATGAAATAGAGCAAATCGGTATTGACAGGACTCTCAAGAAAATAAATGAAGCACAAATCATAATTTGGTTACTTGACAGTATTCCTGACAATAACGAACTTGATGAAATAAAAACACTAACTAAAGGAAAAGATTGTCTCTTCGTTCACAACAAAGCTGATCTTATTGACACAGAATCTTTCAAACCATATATTTCACCGCTAACCCTAATAAGCGCAAAAGCAGGAACAGGTATAGAGCAACTGAAAGAGCAAATATATAAAACTTCCCACCTGCAAAACCTCTCAGGAAATGAGGTCATCGTCACTAACGCCCGCCACTATGACGCCCTACTACGCGCACAGGAAAGTATTCAATATGTCCTCAACGGACTTCAACAAAACCTAAGTGGCGACCTCCTATCAGAAGACCTCCGCCAGACTCTTGACATCCTTGCCGAAATCACCGGTGGCAAAATCACACCTCAAGAGACCTTGAACAACATCTTCAAGAACTTTTGCGTGGGAAAGTGATACCACTGAAAAGAAAGTCATAAAATCTGCAAAGAAATCCTTGTAACTCGCTTGTTTTCAAGTGTTAAAGTTTACTTTCATTTTTGCAGATTTTTGAACTATGCCTTGTTTGTTTGCAGATTTTATCGTAATTTTGTCCCCCAGATGTCCCCCGTTGAGTGACTACCCCCTATTTTTTGTCCCCCGAATGGCAAAAATTTTGTCCCCCGACGTGACGTTGAGAAGTAACTCTTTAAATCTGCAAGACAATGGCAAAGAAACAAGCATCATCGACCCAGCGCGGACAGGTTAAATTGCGCGAGAAGAAACTGGCTGACGGAAGCTCCAGCCTCTATCTTGACATCTACGTTGGCGGCAAGCGTGTGAAGGAGTACCTGAAGTTGTACCTCGTCGTCCCCACTACCGCCATAGACAAAGAGCAGAACAGGCAGACATTGGCAACGGCTAATGCCATGCGGGCCAAACGAGAACTTGACCTCATAAGCGGCAAGTATGAAATAGGTATGCCCAAGAAAGATGGTGTCCGCTTTCTGGATTACTACCGCAAAATGTGCGAAGACCGCCTGAAGACTCCAGACAGCAACGGCAACTGGGGCAACTGGCACAGTTGTCTGAAGCACCTTGAAGTATATTGCGACGAGTACACTACTTTTGATGATATTGATACCGAATGGATTCAAGGTTTTAAAGACTATCTTAACACGGCAGAGAAAGATGCCAGAAAGCGTGGTGGCTCCGCACGCTCCTATGCGTTCCAAGGACTCTCCCAAAATTCCAAAGTGTCTTACTTCAACAAACTCCGTGCCTGTCTCAACCAGGCATTTGAGGATGGAATCATTACCAAGAATCCCATCAGAAGCGTTGAAGGCTTCAAGCAGGAGGAAGTAGCTAGAGAGTATCTGACCATCGAAGAAGTAAAGAAACTGGCCGCCACGCCTTGTAATTATCCTGTTTTGAAGGCAACGTTCCTGTTCTCCTGCCTGACGGGGCTGCGCAAGAGCGACATCGAGAAGTTGACATGGGGAGAAATACACAAGCAGGGAGAGTTTACGCGCATCATCTTCAAGCAAAAGAAAACAGGTGGTCAGGAGTATCTTGACATTTCAGACCAGGCTGCTGCCTTTCTCGGCCCACGTCGCAATGACGTTGACAGGGTGTTTGAAGGTTTCAAATATGGAGCATGGACTTCACTGGAACTGAAACGTTGGGCATTGGCCGCAGGTATTACAAAGAATCTGACATTCCACTGCGGACGGCATACCTTCGCAGTGATGATGCTCGACCTCGGTGCCGACATCTACACCGTTTCCAAACTACTTGGCCACCGTGAACTGTCCACCACCCAAATTTATGCCAAGGTGCTTGACAAGAACAAGCAGGCCGCAGTTAACCTGATTCCGAACATCAACGAATAACCAATCTTATACATATTATATATGGTAAGCAGACAACAGGCAGTACTGAGTTATGTGAAGTTCAATAAGTTCTTCAAGCAACTCAACTATGACATCACCGTACTGGGACAAATCCATCTTTCACAGTATGCAGAAGAACTGATGGACTTTGAGCAGTGGGTCAATAATGTTGTGACGTATGTCAACTTCAACCCCGACCCGATCATCATCGAACAGATAAGCGCACTCGGTTCATCCAAAGACCTACGGGATTATATCGAAGAGAGCAAGATGCACATGCCAAATAATTCGTATGATGCCCTGTCTTGCGTTCTCAAATCGACTGCCATCTTGCAGTCATTGGTGACAGAAAGTGTTGAAATAGCTAAGGGGAAATTCACCAACCTTCCCGAAGCATTCGCATATCAGGATGCTGCAGACCTCTTCGAAAGAGCTGTAGAAGGCGGTCTCCTCACGCAAGATTATCAGCCAAAGGGTGATACAGATATTCACACACTCAAAATCATAGCCTTTGCCATTGGAGATATTCTGAAGCTGACACCCAGACACAAATGGTCGCACTTTGAGGAGTTATGGAATATTGACTACTCCAACAAATTATCCTCCCTGCCAATCAGCGACAAACAGTTCCATAGAAACATACCAGCCATGGCACTATACCCTGAGGTAGACTTCAACGCCCTCATAAAGCCCAAGGACAATACTTTCTTTTTTCCGGCGTATGGGCTAGGCTCTGTTAAGGTCTTGCACAAAGAACTCAAACGTTACGGCTACATCAGCAAGGAAACAAAGTTAGATGACTTCCTGAGCATCTTCAATCTTGGCAAGAGCAAAATTCTGAAGCCAGTGGAGTGGATAAGCGACCAGCGTCATCTATCCTACTTCATACATCTCACGTTCTCAAAAACTAACAAGGACATATGGATAAAGACGCATGCCTGCTTTACTGTCAACGGTGCGACACCAAACACAGGTACGATGAAAAGCGGCCTTGTGTCTCTTCAGGCAAAGAATGGTTTTGAAACATACGACTTGGAGCTAAAGCGGATAGCCTCCAACTATAATAAAGTATGAGCAGATGTCCGTACATAACTATCACAACGAATGGGCAAATCATGAATTTGCTCATTTTTTTGTTGTTCGGCAAAACAGTGAAGAAAGACTGCACTGAATGCCCGTAACTTTGCATCCCGAAATGTCGCTTTGGTGAAAATTGAAAATTCGATTATGATGATTATACAACATAATATCAGCAAGATAAGTGCCGTGGCACGGTGTCACGGCATCCTATATTCATTCAATTTCAATAACATCAAAAACAATGGGAAAAGATTCTTTCTCCTTCTCTCTTTTTTGAGAGACGGCTGTGGTCAAAGCATCTGACCGCACCCAAGAGCGGTGAATCGGGCTTGCTCGATCTGCTCCGTGAAGCACATGACCAGTACCAGGTCGAAGTAATGAACCAAGGCAAGCTCTATCGTCGTTATGCCGACGATTTTGTCTTCAGCCATGAGTTCCATGATGCCATAGATGCCTTCAGCAGGAATGAGCATCAGAAGAACTTCCACATCCTCCAATCGCTGCTTCTTGAAAGGCGCGACCTCGTGGAGTCTGTCTTCAGCAAGGAAGATGTCTGCAACGATGACTTGCTGAAGATGCTTCACATCTTCAACACCACCATTCCATCCTCAAAGGCTGTCATGCTCGGTAATAGAACTGGCAAGAATCGAGTTGTCAGTTTCCATAGCTGCATGAACATAGACGATTGCGATATACTCGTCCGCTGCTGCAATGATGCCAGCGTCTTCAAAGAGTCTGTCACTTCATCAGACCTTCTGTCTCTCTTTGAAGGCAAGAGAACAGCACCATTACACTCACGCAACAATCGACTTGTTGCCTTCTTCTTTACCCAACTTTCCATCTATGACCTCATCATCCGCAACTGGCAGTATGTCCTTGCCAACAACAAGAGCATTGTCAGTTCTACAGGAGTAAGCACACTGGCTCAGAAGAATCTGTCAGAAGCCGTCTATGCCAATTCCAACATGGAGCTGTCATCGCAGATGAAGATGATTGAAGCGGCAGTGCGCCACGTCGGTCAGAAATATCAATCAAAATGACACTCCGACAACCAAGTGCAATGATGAAGCAAGAGAGCGAAACAGAGAACGAGGCATAGACTCAGTTTTCTCTATTTCACGTCTCAATCACACCCAGTAATTTTGCCCTCCGTAACCGGTTCACAATGGTAACGGAGGGCTTTCTCCGTATGTATAACTTCAAGATAAAAACAATGAGCAGAAGAAAGATTCCAATAACAGAAAGCACGATGGAAATGATAGTTTCCATCAACCAGCGACTAACAGAACTCGTTGACTGCGACATCCCCAAACGGCTGCACAGCATCGAGGAAAAGCTTGACTACATCAACCCGAAGTTGATGACCATTGAGCATGTAGACCGATTATACAGCGAGGTCAAGACAGTCCTCACGGCGCGTGAGGCTTGCGAATATATGGGCATCACCGAGTCGCACTTGTACAAACTGACCTGCACAGGGCGTATTCCTCATTACAAACCGACTGGAAAGCTTGTCTACTTTGACCGTAGTGAGCTTGACGACTGGCTTTTGAGAAACAGAAACAGTAACGAACCCCACGAAGAATATGACACAGCATCAATCGACAAGGAACAACCAGCTTGATGACAGGAATGTCATCGACCTACTTGACAGGCTTGAAGAAGCCAAAAAGGTTCTTAACCAGACAGAGGAGATAGAAGAGACCATACGAAAGTTGAACAACCTGGAGTTCTTCCTGCGACGGTTTGGCACCATCAAGGAACTTGCTAATCACATGCTATTCATCGAGAAGAAGATGTACATGCTGAAGGAATACCTAACCGTGCAGGAAGCAGCAGACTTTCTCGGACTATCTTCAAGTCTGATATACAAACTCACCAGTAAACATGAAATACCCGTCTATAAGCCTAACGGAAAGACGGTTTTCATCCGAAGGGATGACCTCAACAGGTGGATTGCCAAGAACAAAATCCTGTCAGAGGAAGAAATTGAAGAATACGCCATCACACAGATGGGCAATTTGTCAAAACGCTATAATCACAAAATAAAATGATAGACATCACGAACTTACGCAACCAAAGGATTGACCAGAAAACCTTTGATCAGCTGCTGAAGCAGATTAAACTGAAAGTTACAGAAGAGTATTCCTTTCCTCCAGAAATCATCACATGCGGAGGAGCCACAATAGCCACGCTTGGCAACTTCAGTGCTTCCGTTGGCAAGCCCAAGAGTAAGAAAACCTTCAACGTGTCTGCCATTGTTGCAGCTGCCATGTCGGGAAAGGAAGTGCTTGGCTACAAGGCGAACCTGCCTGAGGACAAGAAGAAAATACTCTACATCGACACAGAACAGAGTAAGTATCATTGCCACAAGGTATTGGAGCGCATCCTTCAGCTTGCAGGGATGCCCCTCAATAAGGAATGTCGTCTGATAGACTTCTTTGTGCTACGAGAATACACGCCTGAGCAACGGCGGGACATCATCACCCTTGCCTTGCGAGGCGACTCAAGGTATGGTCTTGTGGTCATCGACGGAGTACGTGACCTCCTGCGCGACATCAACAATCCAAGTGAAGCTCTCGACATCATCAATGACCTGATGCGATGGTCCAGTTTCTACGACCTGCACATCCATACCGTACTCCACCTGAACAAAGGTGATGACAATACACGTGGCCACATCGGGTCGGAACTGAACAACAAGGCAGAGACGGTTCTTCAAATAACCAAGAATATCGATGACAGCAGTATGAGCGAGGTCAAGGCGATGTATATCCGTGACAAGGAATTTGCACCGTTTGCCTTCCGCATCGACAAGAACGGGTTGCCAGGCATCGTAGAGGGCTATAAGGCTGAACTTGCTCGTCGTGACAAGAAGATGCACTTCTCCAGGCTCACCGAAGAACAGCACAGGGAAGCTATCGAGAGCGTCATCGGGGATAACCTGCCACAAGGCTACTCTAAGATGTTGAATCTGTTGGCTGATGGTTATTCCAACATCGGTTACTCCAGAGGAAGAAACACGATTATCAACCTGCTTCGCTATCTCATTGAGATGGGATTGATACTGAAGATTGACAAGACGTACCAATACGTTCCGAAGCAAAATGCCTCTACCAGTGACGATGGGCAGGACAAAAAGGCAGTTTAGTTTAGTTTGAGTGGTTATATATAGTAATGGCACACTTGATTTAGCGTTATGAACATATCCCAAGCCAAACTCATCGACCTCGTTTCCTTTCTGGAAAAAGAAGGTCACAATCCGGTCAAGAACCGAGGTCACATACATTGGTATCTCTCTCCTGTCCGCAGTGAAGACAGCGCATCGTTTAAGGTGGACTCCCGTCGGAACGAGTGGTACGACTACGGACTTGGCAGGGGCGGCGATATTCTCGACCTTATCATGGAGATGTACCAAGTAAGGACAACCAGTGAGGCCCTTGCCGTGCTCGCTCCTAAGTGTTCCTCCTTCACCCCATCCACCAGATGGCATACGGAAGTTATCCCCAAAAGACAGAGCGAGTGCCAGATGCGCAACATCTGCTATGTCCCTTTACAGCATCAAGCTCTCCTTTCTTATATGATGAAGCGTAAGATAGACATCCATATAAGCCGCATTTACTGTTGTGAGGTTCACTATGAACTGCGTGGCAAACACTATTTCGGCATTGCCTTCCGCAATAGGGTTGGTGGTTATGAGGTAAGGAACCCCTATTATAAAGGATGTATAGGCCACAAGGACATTTCTGTCATCAGACTGGAGAAAGAAACAAGACAGGAGCACGTTGTCGTGTTCGAGGGCTTTATGGACTTCCTCTCTTTCCAGATGCTGCTTGCCCATAACCTATCCGAGGTCTGTCTTCCCTACCATTGTGACTTCATAGTCCTTAATTCCATCAACTGCCTTGACAAGGCGATGGAAGAATTACGTTGCTATCCCTATGTTCACAGCTATCTTGACAATGACGATGGAGGAAGAAGAACCTTTGAGTCAATGAAAGACAGCATGGGCGATGTCTGTTTTGACGAGTCTCACAGATATGCGCCCTATAACGACTTGAACGATTATCTTGTCAAGGGAACAGTTCCTTAATACACCCTATAGTTTTCTGCCACTTCCTGAAGGAGTCTCACTATGAGGCTCCTTATTTTTGTCCCTATGTCTTTGAGTATGATTATTTCAAATATTTAATACTCAAAGTGCAACACTTGTTAATATTCAAATGTTTCTTGATTATTTTGCGAAAAACACAGAACGAACAATATTTCTTTGCACTCGAAAATTTGATGTTCAACAAAAAATCAAGTATTAAAATGAGTGCATTTGCCATATTCGCATTATTCCTGACTGTCCTATACGTCATCTACTACTCCGTCATCATCATGCAGGACTTATATGGAAAGAAAGACGCTCCGAAATCCACTGAGGAGGAAATCGACGTAAGCCAGATGCAGGAAACAGAAGAGCCAATGTCTGTCACCGAGAGTGCAGACGGTTTCCGGCTTGGCGGCGAACAGGAAGAAGATGCTGGAGTCACCTTCATCAACAACGAAGATGATGCAGAAAGGTACCAGGAGAAAGTACAGGAGGAACGGCGTACTTCCGCTGCCGACTTCTGCTCCCAAGTTGAGAGCGCACTTGACCCCGTCGATGTTGATAGTACCGGCGGCGTAGAGGACAACCTTCTTCGCGGTATGTTGATAAAGCAGAAGCCCGGTGGTCCAAAAATCTTCCAAATCAGAGAAATCGCATGAAAAACAAATTGGTTTGCTGTCATAGGCTTATAGGCTTTGTCATGGTGGGCATCCTGCTCTTCCAGCCGCAGTTAGCCGCCGCAAAGTGTGGTGGTGTGGACTACAGCTGGGGAGCGGATGCTCTTGCCAATGCCCATGACTATACGGTCACGATGATGCTCTATGTGGTCTATCTGTCTTACGCCATTGCAGCGATAGTCGCCATTATCGGTGCATTGCAGATATACTTCAAGATAACCACGGGCGAAGGCGACATTACCAAATCCATCCTCATGCTCCTTGGCGCATGTATCTTCATGATTGGAGCATTCATCATCTTCCCGGCATTCTTCGGCTACAATATCATATAGGATAACGCAATAAAAAAAATTATCAGGATAACGAATCTCAATTGGCCAAACGAGAATATAGAGTGTAAGAAAAGTATTAACAAAAAAGAAAACGCAAAAGAAATGAAGAAAATCAAAATGTTTGCCAAGAAAGTCTTCAGTGCTAATCGCATGAAGATGCTTGCTATGATGCTCCTCTGCGGCACCGCTGTCACCTTCGCCCAGAACGCAGCTGGCGACTATACGGCAGGAACCAACGCCCTCTCCACCGTTACGGAGGAGATTGCCAAGTACGTGCCCTATGTCGTCAAGCTGTGCTACGCCATCGCTGGTGTCGTAGCCGTGGTCGGTGCTATCTCGGTCTATATTGCCATGAACAACGAAGAGCAGGATGTCAAGAAGAAGATCATGATGGTCGTCGGTGCCTGCATCTTCCTGGTTGCTGCTGCACAGGCTCTGCCTCTCTTCTTCGGTGTCTAACCAAGGTAAGCATAGGAACACATCATGGCAGCAGGAATGAGTGACAACGAGTATATGAGCTACCCAATGTTCAAAGGACTTCAGAAGCCTTTGGAGTTCATGGGAATACAGGGTCGCTACATCACATGGGCAGCCTGTGCTGTTGGCGGAGCCATCCTTGGCTTCATCATCGTGTACTGCATACTTGGTTTCGTTGCCGGCATCATCACTCTTGCCGTTTCCCTCTGCACAGGTGCGGCCCTAATTCTAGTTAAGCAGAAGAAAGGACTGCATACCAAGAAGGAAGACCATGGTGTGTTCGTCTATGCTTGCTCGAAGAAAATGTAAACAAGAAACATCGAGTGTAACAAATGAGTAAATGTACTGAGAAATCCGAATAGTGTAAGAACGGTAGGCTCCCCCTAACTTCGGACAGGGCGAGTCTACCTTAACCTGAAAAAAAGAAAACAATGGTACTATATGTAATTTTGGTGTTTGTTGCGATACTTGTAGGCATGGCGGTGTCCGTCTATGCTTTCGGCACTGGTGGTAAGCGCAAGAAGATATTCCAGGACATCTACTTCTCCGTTGAAGATGTGGATGGTATAGGCATACTCTATACTAAGACTGGTGAATACTCTGCAATTCTAAAGATGGAGAATCCCGTGCAGAAATATTCAGCAAACATCGACAGTTACTATGAGTTCACCCATCTCCTCACAGCACTAGCACAAACACTCGGCGAAGGCTATGCCATCCACAAGCAGGATGTCTTTGTCAGGAAACAGTTCCATGATGAGACTAACGACAACCACGAGTTCCTTTCCGAAAGTTATTTCCGCTATTTCACAGGCCGCACCTATACAGACAGTCAGACATACCTTATTATTTCTCAGGAGAACAAGAAGAGCCGTCTCTTCTCCTTTGACAGCAAAAAGTGGCGCGACTTTCTGGTAAAGATTCGTAAAGTGAAAGACCAGCTGAAGGACAGTGGTGTATCATCGACCTATCTAACCGGTGAGGAAGCAAGAACGTACGTTGACCGCTACTTTTCCATGAACTTCAGCGATAAGATTGTGTCGATGACCAACTTTAAGGTGGACGATGAGAGCATTTCTATGGGCGACCGACGGTGCAAGGTGTACAGTCTTGTCGATGTGGACAGCATCAACATCCCGTCGATTGTCCGTCCGTTTACCAACATAGAGGTGAACAATATCGCTATGCCGGTTGACCTCGTTTCCTTGGTGGACAGCATCCCTACGGCAGATGTTGTTGTTTATAATCAGATGTTCTTCATCCCCAACCAGAAGCGGGAACTTGCGTTGCTTGACAAGAAAAAGAACCGTCATGCCAGTATGCCTAACCCCAGCAATCTGATTGCCGTGGAGGACATTAAGAAAGTGCAGGATGTCATCGCTCGTGAGAACAAGCAACTCGTCTATACACATTTCAACCTGATTGTCGGAGTTCCGATAGATGCTGACATTCAGAAGTGTACCAACCATCTGGAAAACTCCTTCGGTCGTTTGGGTATTCATATCAGCAAACGGGCCTACAACCAACTGGAGCTATTCGTCAACTCCTTTCCTGGAAACTGCTACGGGATGAATCCCGACTACGACCGTTTCCTCACTCTGAGCGACGCTGCTGCCTGTCTCATGTACAAGGAACACATCCAGCATAGCGAGGACACACCGCTGAAAATCTACTATACCGACCGCCAAGGTGTGCCTGTGGCCATAGACATCAGTGGAAAAGAGGGAAAGAACAAGATTACAGACAACTCAAATTTTTTCTGTCTGGGTCCAAGCGGTAGCGGTAAGAGCTTCCACATGAATTCTTCACCGATTAAATTGGGTCAAAATCGACCGAAACAAACCTTAAATCGATGCGTGTAAAACGCTGTTACACAATTAACTCCGCTTAACTAACCTTATTCTTCGCCTATTGCGCGTTTGCCCCTTTTAGAGTAATTTTGTACCGCCATTGTACCTCGGGTGGATGAGCAGAGGGTTCGTAGGGTGTTCCCTTAAATCACCTTATTTCCCCTTAAATCCGCTTAATTGGTTTCCGTCAGGGACCATCCCCCGAAAAACGGCAGAAATTGACAAAATTACTCGATATGGGCAAGAATCAAACTTCACAAATTCCTAACATCCTTCTGTCCGTGAAGGATGCCTCCGTTGCCATCTCTGTCAGCTCAAAGATGGTGCGATTGCTTATTGCCTCCGGCAGACTGAAAGCCGTCAACCTCGGCAAGCGGATGACACGCATAAGCCTACAGGAACTCACAGACTTTGCCCAAGGGCAAGGTTGTAATGTCGTGCTACCTTCTTCTTCTTCCCTTCCTTTTAATAATGACAATAGGGAAAGGAATAAGAAGAATGCCAACGCCAAACCGGAGACGGGCAGCATAAATAAGACTGCCAAGTGCCGCATGACAACAGCCAGCGACATAGCCCCTGAAGGTGTTACCCACAACACCCATTATACGATGGCAGAGGTGATGAGCAAGTTCAACATCAAGTATGGTCGCCTTTATGAGATACG